>Ga0065711_1030568_pt1 | contig 32119 bp, 17 predicted proteins | sample Hoacrofraction12_FD_59098 | JGI IMG/M metagenome (GOLD analysis project Ga0065711, IMG submission 59098) | Hoatzin crop microbial communities from Cojedes, Venezuela - Epithelial fraction 12 v2 (version 2) | ecosystem: Host-associated > Birds > Digestive system > Esophagus > Crop | place... | reverse complement strand
AAAAAAAAAAAAAAAAAAAAAGTAAAAGAAAAAAAGAAGCATAATATCTTGATGGGTTCTTAAGAGATCTCTTCTCACAGTTATAGATACCTTAGAAAGGAAATTGATGTATCTTCCTTTCTTCTTTGCGTGTTCTTGGTACACCACAAGCTGTGCACAGCATGCTTTCAATTAATTTAAACTAACTTTCCATCTGCTCCAACAAATGTAGGATTTGAGTGAAAGACAGTGTGATGGAGTGACATGAAATACGCTAATAGCAAATACTAATGTGAAAGCCAGTCTTCTGTGGAAAATGTAATATCCATAGTGCACTCTTTCTACTCCATATTAAAGGCTCACTTCAGTGAAAAATGATTATTGTTTTCAATATTTGCTTAATCAAGATGGGAAATGAAAGATTTAGCAATGAAGGTAGAGATTTACGTTTTACAGAGCGTGGTAATGTGAAGAACAGGATGTATCAGATCGATTCCTTTTTAATTGCCGCTTTCATCAAGCTTTATGTTATGGAATTATTTGTTTATGTTTTTACACTTAAAACAAAAGAATACAAATGCTGAATATGATCAGAACTTGGAAAGCTTTGGCTTTGTTATCAGTTTGATCAGAATACTGTGTATTTTTCAAATATTCTATTTTTCCTCAACAAATTAAAGTTCCAAGAAAGATATTTAAATTAGAAAAGCCAAGGCCACAGCAAAACAGCTACAATGGCTACATTCAAGTAATGATACAGACCAAATTATAGTAACTATGCACAATAAAAGCCTTTTGCTACTAAATGTATGCACTTCACAGACATACTGTAGTCCTTTGTGTGTGGGTTTTGGTAGGGTTTTTTTGTGTTCTGGGTTTTTTCGTGTTGGTTTTTTGTGTTTTTTTGTGTTTTTTTTTCTTTTTAGTGTAAAGTAGGAACCTAACTGTGATTCTGGCACCAGCCTTTCAAGCAATAACCATTTAAAGCTGTGTGGTAATTAAATTCTACCTGCAGCCCAATCTTGTTCCCAATTGAGCCCCCGAGAATAGGATTATATGGCCTTCTTCCCCAATTTAAATTAGCAGGAGAATTTGCAAAGTGGAATTTATTTTGGACCCTGGCACTGATCCCCATGTTTCTTACATTAAGTACTGCATTTTTAACCCTGCTTTGACCACTTCAATTGATCAAATACATGCAAATCAGAATTCTACACTTGGTGAGGTGCACAGTGAAGCATGGTGGCAGCATTACTGTGAACAATAGCAAGTAAAAGACAATAAGTTTATTCTTGATAATTTGTACCTCAAACTCAGTACTGCTTTCACTTAAAAACAGAGTTCTATAGAGGACAATCCTCCACAATCTTGTGCAGAGCCACGGAAAGTTATGTCATATTTTCATGACAATTATATACCTAAGTCCAGACTTGCAGTAAAGAGAGATACTTCTCAACTGCTGCAATCTATAGCTGCCACCTATTTCTAGGTTAAAATTCCTCAAGCACTGACAGTTTTTTGTTGTTTTGGTTTTTTTAAGACACGCCTGGAAGGCCTTCCTTCTTGGCAAGGCTGAGCAAGAGCTGAATTGCAGTTGTCCTCAGAGCCTACCTGCAGATCAAACAGTATAAAAGATACTCAGTGGACGAAGGCCAGTGTCCTTCAAATTAAGAAAATAAACACTGCATTTCTTTCTTTCCCTGGGAGTATAAAAGCATCTAGCACCTAATTTCTAGCATTTCACATCAGTGTGCCCTCATCACCAATTTATGGCAATTTTTGGGGAGACCATTTTCTTCCATTCTGCAGAAAAGAACTGAAGATTTCCCAGGGCAAAGTGATATGGGAGTAGAAGCTGTTTAATTTCCTTTAGTTCCTTTCTAGTCTTCCGCAAACAGACCCACCTAAAGAGAAGTCTGTTCATCAGATAGCTACTTTTCTTTGTTGGATATGCTTTAGATGTAGCAATGGTTTCAAAGATAGAGGGATATGAGACAGGAAAGATTTATAATACTTTTATCTGATCAACTGAGACAGGTGAGTAAGAAAAAAAATGGACATTCTTTTGGACATACAGTAAAATCATTCTTCACTGGTATTTAGCAAAGGTCCTATGACTCCAAAATTTGTCTGTTTTCCCAGTTATGTCATATGGTCTAATAAAACGCATTAACTTTCCCTGCAGACCTTTCTTGCCTACTATTCTGCAGGAGGTTTACATACCTACAGCAGATAATGTCCTCAAGAATTTATAGGCTCAACGTGAAACCCTTGTACGAGGAGTAATTAGACAGGCTTAATTAGAGCTGGCATGACAAAATATATGTCAGTAAACCTGTACAATTCTGCCCAGAAATACGTTTTCAAAGGTCTCTGACTGCTGTGTTAGTCATGCTTATTTTTCGGGTAGTATATACAACAGTATAATATTTAACCACCATTAAATGTTTTTCCAGTTGGGACAGTTTCATGTATAACATTTAATCAATCTGTCTCATTCATTGTTAGATTACAACTGGCATGACTGCAAAAAAGTGAGAAGAAAGGAGAAAATGAGATGCTCCATTAGAAAACACCATCCAGAAGTGACAGATTAAGCTATTTGAAATTAAGGCAATCATGAATGATTTGGTGGATATTTTATTTTATGTGTAAATTGGACCGTTGGTTGAAAAATAATCGCTTGGCCCATCAAAGACATAACGCAGAAATGAGGTGGAGATAGAAGTTAACAGAGGTTGAGTAATGGAGGTAAGAGATCAAGCATACAGCAAGGCAGGGATGATAATACAAGTTATTTAACACAGGAAACAATGGCAAATAATGGTAATTAGTAGTAAAGCGAACACGTTTTCCCCTCATAAATCTGATGTTGGTGTCAGTGTGACTTGCCTGAATGCAGACTGAGGAGAGAACATGGCTCCGAAATGCTAACAAAAAACAGGAAAGGATTATCAGAACATGGTTTGTTGGGTGAGAGGAGGAAGTCCAAGAAGATTAGGAGAAGAAAAATCGGAGAAATGTATCAGGAAAAATGTGCGGTCTACTGCTGTCTGTGTTTCTAGGTCTTTCCTATGCCCAGCAGAATAGTAGTCCTTTATGAACATAACTCTAGAGATCAAGCCATATATTTTCAGCCTTTAGGTTTCAAATAACACATTGATAGTCATTACAGAAGGAAAGATGTCATCTTGTGGGTGTAATTGCATTCCCAAATGCAGTCCCTTACATCTCTTACAAGATGTAAATCATGTCCTTGAAACTGTTCCTGGTTTGTTATGTGTGTCTGCCAGATTTTCTTATTGTGTTATACAGAACGTGGTATCTGCCAATATTCACTCTGGTGTGTGGGTAAGTGGAAGCTGACAGATATGAAGCAGTATTTTATTAAAAAGCCTCCCTCAGAAGCAAAGGAAAAAAAATTTCTTCTCTCCCCCATGTGAACACGTATGCCTGCACATGTAGCTGCCATGCCTAAGGCCTAACATCAGCAGAGGAGAGCTCTTCTAGATTATCCTAACGTCTGATAGCTGTAACAGCTCCCTGCTAAAAACTGCTCCTGGCTGGGATGGAAAAAAGACTTTATCTAAGTGCAGTTTCAGCATTCTTGCATTGTGAACACAATGGTATAGTTTTTTCACTGGAATAGGAGAAAACATCCTGAGTAATAGCTTCATGTTATTTTTAATAATATTTTGGGCCACGATAAAGAATAATGTATATTTATTATTTAACCTGCCTGTTTATGAGGCAGTTTACCTGGATACATTATCTGGCTTTTCTGCTTGTTTCTCAGAAGCTTAATTTTACATAAACTATACGTATACAGTGTATGGTGTATATACATTTATATATGGTGTGTGTGTGCATACCTCTCAGTTGTTATTTGAGCAATCTCTATAAGTGGAAAATATTTTCAGACACAGATTATTCTATGTAGTATACAAGAGAGTAATTCAGCTACCAAGTATTTAATATTATTCACTCAATCATGTGGTGGCAAATTACCTCTCACCTGCCCATCCTTAAGAATGCTCATTACTTGAAATAATTTTGTGTCCTAGTCCTGAAGGATGTGAAGGATAGGATTTAAGATTAAGTATAGCTGTTTGTGACTAGAAAGGCATGTCAGTCTTGAAGCTTCTAGATTCAATTCAGAAGTTAAATTTATCTAGTATTATCATAAAATGGAAATACACCATCCTACTGTCAAAGTAGTTACATATTCAGGAGTAAGACCATGGTTAATATGATATTAATCGTTAACCATTATTCAGAGACAGTTTGGATCAGGCTGGAGGAATTATAAAAAATATAAATGAGGTCTGAAAAAGCCATCTGAGTGTGGGTGACAAAGCTGTCAAGTGGACAGGAAGGAAAAATCTAATCTGTAGGTAGGTAAGACTTGCACAAGTGACATGTACACACTACAACGAGTGAACTACTCTCTGGCTGATTGATTTACTCTGCTGCTAATGAACAGTTTGCTATCTAGACTCGTCCTCAGTTGCAGTACACCACTGGTCTCCTGTGAATCACTTGTTGATGGACTTCGGCCTGTCCATACGGCAGCAGGCTGGAGAGGCCACTGTATTTCAGCCTAATTCCTCCTTCTGTTCAGGAATGCCTTCTGGGATGGCTTCGTACAGGGAGAGCAGGCTGCCTTGCAGGTTGGCTGCAGGGGCTGCACAGATGTTGTGAAGGTGTGCATAAAAGCGGTCGGATCACAGACCTTGCCTCAGCTCCCGGTGAGTGCACAAAACTTCTCTAGAGTGGGAGAGAGAGATTTTCTGCATGAATGCAGCCCAGAAGATAAGTTTCTTCAGAGCTCACATGTGGTATATGTGAGTAAGAGCTGGGGTTTTTTTAGGGCTGCAGATCATTCCTGGGCCACTAAACGAATATAGATGTCTTTTAATTTTATAGTACCCTATTGATAATAAAAATTTATTTACAATGCAGGTAGTGATTTGAAGCATGTAACACACTTAAAATACTTTTAGACATTAAGTTTTAGCTTCCCAGTTTAAAAATGTTGACTCTAATTATTGAATGTTTAAGGTATTCCACTCTTACAAGAAAGGTATTCTGGAGTACTATTTACCATTTTCTTTGTTCAGCTTAATTTTTTTTTTAATAAGCAAATCTTTCTTATGTGATTATATATCATAGAGTTAATTATTAAGATGAAGCTGGCTTATATAAATTGCCATCTCAATTCACATTCAAGTAAACCAGAACTGCAACAAATAACAGAGGTTTTTCTAGAATCTTTTTAAAATGCTAAGCTATTTCTACACTTCAGTTCTTCATGTTCTCATTTTTGTCTTGGTTTGTGGAGATTGCTTTTAAATTTGTAAACAGGATTTCAAGGCTCATGGAAGGCCTTAGATAAGGTGCAAAAATGATGCTAAAATATGCAGTGATAATTGAGTGTCAATTTAAGAACATGTTCCCCATTGAACAGGTGCCTGTTGTTTCCTGTGAACTTGAGGTTATTGTTAATACACTATTAACAGGTTCCCAGGAGTTTCCATGCAGTTCATTTCACACTTGGGTGTTGCAATATTTGCAACAATTCACAGAGTTCAGAAATGTCCAGGAGACTTTGGCAGGGACAGCCAAGCAAAATGCTAATAAGGAAAACAGAACAGAAGTCCGAGCCAGGATTCGACTGTTGCCAGACTCCGTCAGCACTACAAAATGTTGACATGAAAAGAGTTCTTTCATCTCTTACTGCTATAAAACTATAGGGATTTTATTTATTTATTAACAGAGAAATAACGGAATTAAATACAAGGGAGGGCTTGAAAGAAGCCCATTATGTTAGGCCAGTGACATGTCTCTCGAATGAATGACTATCTGTAAATGGGTTTTGCTTTGTAACACAGCAATGTAACACGATGATCCAACAGTCAGATCAGTGTGTGCCATCCTGCAGAGTAATTTGCAACTCTACAAATTGAGAGGCAAATACTCGTGAATGAAAGCTGATCTGATTTATAGTCTTATGCTTTGGTGTACATACATACACCAGTTGTATAAATGTATACAAAGTGTAAAGCAGTAGCAAGTCAGTCAATGGGACTTCCAAAATCTTAGGTCAGTCAAGCATCTGACGCTAAGAACATCTTAGACCTATGCTTTACTTCTGGTTGGAATAGACGACAGTGAAGCGGTATTACTTAATGAAAGACTGACCTCCAAAGGGCACAAATCTAAGTAGGCTGGCTTCTGAAGTTCCCACCAAAGTGTACAAGGCATAGACTTCTAAGGAAACAGCGCATAAACACCAACAGCATCATTGAACTTTAGTTTGGCTTTTAGTCTGAAGCCCGTCCTGGGTTTGGGTGTAAACAATGATTTTTAGCAAATCTCTGGAACAGGGCCCTCTGGTACTTAACTGTTTGTGTGATGCCAGCACTATCAAAAGCTAGTGGCAAGTTTTCACAGTCTTGACTCATGCCATCCTGCTTTGAAACAGGTTAACTTTAGGATTGAGTGCTTAAAAAAGAATAATTAAAAAAAAAAGCTAGCAGGCTCCTTTAGTGGTGTTTCCTGAGAGATTTGGCATCTTTCTTTCACCTCAGTTATGATAAAGGCAGCAAAATACTTTTCATAAAATTCTCGTTTATAACAGGTAAATGTCTTCTGACTCACAAGAAATTGGGCAACTTGTAAGAACGGTTCTTGACACAGAGGCCTTCGGTAAGAACAAGCTAACAGGGATCTCCCATAGGGAAAAGATACTGCATGACTGAGGAGGTAAGCAGGCTGAGAATTTTATATTATGAAGTCTTAGGGTGTTTCCAATTTATTTGTGTAAAGGAAGGATGGAGAGCGCCAACAGTGGGTCTGTACAGAAACAAAGTGAGAGTTGACTGTGTTAATGGGGGTAAGTAATATGTGAATCTGTTCCCTTTTTAAAAAAGCATTTTTCCAGACTTTGTGAAGACTCACATTAGAAAATATTTTCCCCCCAGATTTCCTTTGAAAATAAAACCAAAACCCAGAACTCCCAGCAAAATTCTAAAGTAGGAGAAAATCCACATCCTGGGCTAATGAAAATGACAGGCACAAGTCCGTGCTGCCTACTGTCCCCACTTCCAACTCTTTAAAGGTATTTGAATTGCCCCAATTCCCATATTAATTAGTCTGTAGTACAGATTAATTGCATCATACTATTTTCCCACAATGAATTGAGCTTTTAATGAGTATTCACTGTTTAATAACCAATTAAAAAAATAGCCTATTATTTTGTGTGTGTGTGATAATGAAACTCATCACCTTAGTTGCTTTTATATATATATATATACATTTTAATACTTTGATTTTAACAATACATCTATTACATCCGTGTATCTAGCTTTATAATAGTGAGTTATACCTTCACTAAATAATGTCGTTTAAATGCACATACTGCCTACTTCTCTTATTTAGTCTAAGCAGGACAAGAGACAAAGAAGAGCTGCAGTAGCAAGAGGACTTTTGTTTAAAACTGAAGAAAGAACTAAGTGAAGAAAGCAAGCCTTGGACTGCATCCACTCCGCCCCAGAAGACAGAGTTGTATGCAGCACACATTTTCATTAGCTTCAGGTACTCAGTGCTCATTTGCTGAAGAACAAAGTACACAGTGCCAAGCAACAGAAATTAAGAGTGCAAGAAAGTACTGCAGCCCACAAGTTGTGCAAATGACGACAGCCAACTACAATTAAAAGTAAGTTTATCACAGAACTGATAAAAGAGTAAGCCCTGATAGCTCTTTAATAAGGTGCCAAGATAGAGCATCAGTGAAAGAATGATGACTGGATGTCCATGGCACAGAAACCAGATGATGAGAACTGTCTTAATCGAGTGAGGAAGAAAGGGGAAAAAAACAACCAGACAAAACTGCTTCCACTTAACACTGTTGTTTCGTTTGCTGGGGGGGGTGGGCGCGGGGGATGTGGGGGGGGTGGTATGTCTGTTCATCCTCTGCAAATACTGACTGGCAGCCAGCAGTCTGTGGGGCCTGACGCACCCATCAGGACCAGTTAAAGCTGTGATGTTTGGCGGCAGAGTCTGGGGCAGAGTCTGACAGTTGCTCAGCTGCTGCACTACCCCAGGGTTGCCTGACCTCCCAGCCCTGGGTCTGGTGGCTGGGCGGTGGTCCCTTCTCTGGGGAGGGTCTGGCTCTCAGGCCGCTGCCTGCCCGAGGTATTGGCTTGAGGTGTCTCTGCACCCCGGCTCTTTGGTCATCGTGCTGAGGTGGCTGCGCTTGCCAGGAAGGCAAGCCTCCAACTTGCTCTATGGCAGGATGGTTTTGAACCGTGCCCTTTGGCTGTTCATATATTTCTGTCTTTGTGTTGCAGTCCTGCCCTGTCACTGAAACAGAGCGAGAAGAGGGTGCTCTGTGGTCTGGTGGGAGTAAAGACACAGGAGAACACAGCTTGATGGGAGCACGTAGGTCAAAATCCTGCAGCCAGCTCTGCCAGGGTGATGGCGAGCAGCTGCACTAACTTGGCAGGGCTGAGCATATATAGGGTTTTTTGCCCAGCTCGAAGGATTTCTTTCTAGAGCTATTGTTGTTTTGACTTCTCTGTGCAGGATCCAAGAGCGAGACATTTTCATATGGATTAATGTAGCTTTTGCCATTAGTAGCAGTGGCAAATCTTGCCAGGCACCATGACTGGGCTTCCCAGCACTGGTCTAGTTCTTGCATGATGTAGCTGACAGTCACAGCTTGCACGTGCAAATTTTATTGCACCAAAAAGTCTAAATCTTTCCTTTAGACTTATTGTCTCATAACGAGGGTTATTCTAATTACTATATTATATTGTTTCTACTTTGCTTTATCTGTGGACATTCTCTATGATCCCCATATGCATTAAATATCCTTGATTTCGTTCTTTTTCTTTTCAGCAATCCAATATATGAAAGGCTGAGTATCTGTTAATTGGGGCACCTGTTCTCTAGAGGTTTTGCTGGTTTTGCTCAATATGAAAGATGACAGTTAAGTTACCTTGGTGATGCAGGAAACATTTCCGTGTAATTTGCTCAAGATAACTTAAAAAAAGAAATAATTTATAGTTATATAATTATTTTATTCATTGTTGGGGAAAAAAGACAACCCACGTTGTATCGCTTAGGCTTTTGGCTTTTTAGTGATGTTAGTGGGAAGTAGGTGTTCAAATCCCACCAAAGGTTAACTCCCTTGGTACTAGTCAAGTCAATAATACATGCTGTAATCCCAAGGCAGGTTATAATCCCTGTTTTAGCACTTCTTGGAAGGTGTTTTACAGCACTGTTACATCACTGCAGCTGATCAAAGTGCACAAAGAATGAGATACAGCTGATGTGATTATTTATTTATTTATTTGTGTACAAAGAGGCACTATTCGATTTCCTGTCATTTCCAAGTGTGGGCCACGCTCATTATCTTACCACTGTCCCTGGAAGATCAGTCACAGCGAAGGTGAAGTTGGCAAAATAACTGGAATGGCAAGATTAGCCCAGCATAAAATTTGATCGAAAGCGGCTGCTAGCATGAAGCAAGATAACAGGTATAAACAACAATGGACACGCTTATAAAAGGTGAAACTTTGAAAACCTGTTAGTGACATGAAGATTTAATCCAGTCCATGAGCGTTATATACTTACGTTTGATTATTCTTCTGCACAAAATATGTCGTCAGTTTGAAAAGACAACACTGAGAGTTTTGTTTTCATTTTTTTTGTTTTTCTTTAAATATACCATGTAAAAAGCTGTTTATGAACATCCCCCTTCCAAAATCAATTACTCCAGTATTGTAACTGTATTGCAAAACACTGCAAGCAATTCATTAATTATAATGTCCAAGATACAGCATATCTTACTTTCTGAATTTTCAGCATGCCTTGCAGTAAACAAGTAGTGTAAACACTTTTGCTTTTCATGTTTTGGACAGTTAGTTGTAAAAAGAACATCCAGCCACAGCAATGATGGCGAGTATCCCATAATTGCATGTGGAAACAGTAAGTTGCAAAATGACTCATAAATAATAAAATATATTGCCATACCATGTTGAAGTGTACTGGACTACAGTAGCTTACTTGCTGCTGTAACCACAGGAGCAGCGAAGGTCATCAAGCACTGAGAGGTGGATGAGCAGAGTCCGGCCAGAGGCGTGGCAGTCGAGGAAGAGCCTCCTGGTAGTTTTACAGCAGGAACAATGACCCTTGCTTTGTTTCTGCAGGTAAGAAGGTTGTACTGAAGCCAGAAGGGACTGTTCTGATTTACTATTGCTGGAGAAAAAATGTAACCGGATTGAACTCTGCAAAGTTACCGAGTAACAGTAGACTGCAACCCAGAACTGTGGTGTTAGATGAGACAGAAGGTTGAAAGGGCAACAGAAAACTTCCACCCAGCTAAAAACTATTCAGCGTGTTCTGTCTCTGTTAACACTTCCTTGGTTATGATTTAACTTTGTACTGCTTCAAACACCTGTTTTAAGGTGCAAGGCACTGCGTTATTTTAGGACAACGATCTCAACTGAGACCAAAGAGGTGACATTTTTTTGCTGTGGCTTTCAGGTAATGACATTTTGCTCAATTACACCACAAGTTTCATGCACGCGCTTTCATTCTCTACTTATCAGGGACCACAATAAGAAATCCCCTTTAGATTCAAAGGCTGATAAAGCATTAGCAATAGGCAAAAGCTGGAGGTGGATCTCCGTGAAAGCAAGCTGCTGTGGCTTCTACTCATGTGTTTCCTTCAAGCGCTGCCCTCCCTCCCCCAGCTTCCTCTGTTTTCAGCTGTAGTAAAAGGCTATTTTCAGGGAAATTCTATCTTTATGTGTCTTTGTCACTTTAGATAACTTCCTAGAAGATCTAAAAAACAACTTGTGGGAATTTCAGAAAGCCAACAGGCTCTAGCTGGACAAGAATTCCCTGGTAAGGAGGCAATAATGCCATAGTGCTATAGTCCAAATTTTCTGTAGGATTTTTGTTCTAGCTAGCCTTCTATTCTGCCCTGGATTCCGGGCCACAATTGTTATTTATTTATTTATTTCACCTACTGGGCCCTTCTGCAATGTCTGGGAGCAGCTGACAGCACAGGAAAGCACACCCCACTTCCTTTCCCCTCATAACAACAGCTTATGAGAGCTCAGTGAAGAAAGAAAATAGTATCTTACAAACCTTGAGTCCAACTATTGGGAAGGCAGCCTGCTAAAGTGGTAAGCCTTGTCAGTGAAGTCTGCAGTTCCTGGTACAGAAGGCCATTAAAGCAGTGCAAGCTTTTTGGGGCAACCTGGCCCAGAGCAGTTTGGGCATGAAGGCACTAAGGGCTCTAAATTTTGGAGTAAGATTTTTTTTGAATCAGGGCAATAAGCAGACCATGTCTGCATACACATCTTAGGGAGGAGTTAAGCACAGGGAGGGAGTGCACCAGACATGACTACAGACTATGACAGTACAAGCTGTTAAAAGCCATCTTGTAATCGGCCATGACAGCAGTGGCAGAAATGCAGTTCTGTAGCACACCACGATGGTCCTTGCTGACTGACAGCTGTTAAGCCTGTTTCTGCGTTGTTTACTTTTTTCTTAAAAAACTTACTGTTTTCACTTTTTGTGGCTGTCTGTTGTGTGTAAGCTGAACTGATGGTGCTGGGTGGGGAAGGTGGCCAGGTGAAGCAGAAAGGAAGCGCAACAAAAAGCCATTAAAGCTCCTGCACACCACAGTCCAGCTGAGGGACGGCTGACCCGGCTTTGGCTCAGTGCACCTCTCTGTGATGGAAGTGGGGCTTGAGAAGGCAGATCATTGCTGCTGCCCGAGTGGATGCTGAATAGGATGCTGAATAATCTCCTACTGCTTGCATGCTCAAACCTTACTTGCCTCTCTCGCCTCCGGATTCTCATTCTGTAATCACAGCAGGGTGATGATGAAGGCTGCAGCTTATTTCTCTTTACTTAGAACACTGTGGGAGTTTCTTGTATTTTGCACAGGCTATTCCAGCCCTTTGGCAGTCTCATGGTCATTTTGTAGTCCTCTATTCCTGCTGTATTGCATCAGGAAGGTCTACGCCCAGACAAAATGTAAAAGCCCATACATCCTTTATTTCAGCATTTCACAAATAAATTACAAGTTTCTTTGCAACCACGTCATAAATCAAAATGTTTATTTACACCTCAGGAACAGCAAGCAATTCAGCAACTAGGGCCCAAAGGAACAGTTGACTGGAAAAATAGCTGAATTAAGTATCTTTAAATTCAAACAAAATATTTTCCTCCTTGCTTGAACATTAAAAAAAGAAAGAAAATAATGAAAAATTATCTTGGCGGTAACTTAGAGACAGAGTTTGTTATGGGGCAAATATGATTTTACAGGAGTGTTCTGCCTGACATGGGAGTAACAACACAGTTTGTACAGAATTCACCACCGCAGTCCATAAGACCTGCTCCTACTCTATAGCCCCAGGCAGGGTGTGTATGAGTCTGCGTACACAGAGTCTGGCTTTAGACCACAGTCGTTTTAACCCCAAGCTATCGAATACAGCTGCTGGCTGATGCAGAGGAGGAGTGTAATGTTCAAAGGGTGAATGGAACTTTCCCCAATAGCTGTCCCACTGAAAGCACAGTAATGCAGGATTCTGGCTATAAACCCTTCCCTTTCCACTACTGGTGACCCTGCTGATCCGTAGACAACTAAAAATGAGTCAGTTAACAATTATGCATATCGTCACATGGTATAACTGCGTTAAGAGGAGACAGCTAAAGGTAGAATAAATGCAGCGTTAGAGGTGGATAAACCTGGTTATTAGCTTGTGGTATTTTGCCTTTTTTCTTTTCTTTAAATCAGACTGCTTTGGCATACATAACTCGTGCTGTCCCTTAACTCATGTATTCGTCCATAATTCATGGAATTAAACTGCTTATTCCAAGACCCTATGTTGTATTAGTCTCCCTCCATCTGCATATATTTTATATATATATTTATATATGTATGTGTATATCTCTATATATCTACATATATACACACACATAGCAATTGTGCAACTCGTAACTTTCCACTGAGAGTGTATGAGTGTATCCATCTCATCTGGACAAATATAAATCAGCTAGTGTATCTTGATGTGAGGCAAGAGAACAATGTCATCAATGGGTTATGTGTTTTACATAGTAAAATAGTCTGCTATACAGTTATCATGATAATTACTAACGTACTTTGCATGTTAATTTGAAAGATTATAGTTAATTGAAAAAAAAGAATTACTATTTTAGTTATCTTTCTGTGAGCATTAGGCAGTGTATCTCTCCAATAACAGAGTTTCTAGAGATGCAATAAAGAGAAGACAGGATCAGAGTTTTGCCTTAGACTTAGTGTTCTCAAGCTGATGTGACTTTAATATAATTTATCTTGTGGGTTTTTTTAAATTAAATAAGACATTACTAAACCCATTCAGAAAGAAACTTAGCCTTTAGACAACCAATGATGTAAAATTATTTGTGTACAAAATTCTGCTCTGTTTCAAGTGGCTGAGCGTATTGGCAGCTTTGTCAGTATTTCAGACAGGAGGTCTTTTCAAAGGAGAGACCAATGATGTAGAAGTTGTTAATATAACGTATGTCTGTCCTGTTGCTAGGGCCCTACAAACTGATTGTAAATCCATAATTTACAAATTAGGATTGTATTATAGTGGTACCTAACTTAAATAAATATGCAAGAGATCAGGGTGAATTATTTGATTAGAGCCCACAGCCATTTCAAATACAGGCTAAACCAAATTACATGGAGTGCCTTGGAGACAGGTGAAAGCGGTCGGTGAAGAAATGGAGTCATCTGTGGGAGGCAGCTAAGCTATACCTTTCTCTGTATGTCACAAAAGACAGACTTGATAATACAGAAGCACTCATTGATCTTGTGACAAATACTGTTGCTTTACTGTTCACAGCAGACGAGTAAAAGCAATATGTGGGGAGGTTTAGATGAAGAACTTCATCTAAATATGATTAACTGAATCTTAAATAATTCCAGTAACAGAGTTGCTCTTTGATTTACACCAGTGTAAACATGATGAGAACAGGGCTTAGAAAGTGTCTTAGCCAGTGTTCCACCCCTACCAATTTTCCTCGATACCCAGCAGGAAATTCAGCTCGTTTCCTTTGTTTTCATTTTCACACCTACAGTTACTGAACAAAATGCACATTAATAAATGCAAAAAGGCATATTGTAAAATCACACGAGGTGTACAGACAAGGGTTCAATTAGCAAGTACAGTCCAAATGAGACCTTCGTCTTGCTAATAAACTCCTCTCAGTTATTAACTGCTATACCCAATTTGTGTTTTAACCACAGATACTCTTTTCAAGTGAAATGATTTTTGCACAAGAATTTTTATGCATGTTACAAAATGAAAATCAACAAGTTTAGTGCTTTTCGGACTCTAGACAGCATTGTATGCCTACAAACATAGACTGAAATAAGTGTTGTAGTGACCAAAATAGCTGGGTAGAAATAAGTGCTATGTTATAAAAACAGCAAGCTTGGCTGAACAAATGTTACACGTAATTAACTATGAAAAAATGACAACCAGTTTTGTAACGCTCTACCTTTTCATGATATTGTGGAAAAAATAATAAATTATTGTTGCTCCTTTGTTTCAGGAAATGTGCATCAGTTTTTCAGCTGGAGCCAACAATCATATTCAGGTAGGAAAACTCAGATTCTAATACGGTTCCTCACTTGTATAACACTACAGGAAGTGCCACAATCTCTTGTTAAATGGGGTTTGTTCCCAGGTAGAGAGGGAGAAACATTAACATGGCAGCTTCATCGTCTCTTTGCATGTTTAGGTAGTCTGGTGATTAGCTCTGTCTGAAGCCTAGATGCACACATAAAGGCTGAGAGGCTTTAATCTAGCTGCAGAAATAAAGTGGTAATGGTGAATGAAGGCTTTGATGCATCTTGCTTCAGAGTTTCAGCTGCGATACTGACCTCTCTACATGTCTAAATGTTGCAGTATTATCCAGGAAGAAAGATCTCTTGTCCTCGGACACAAAGTGGCAGAAAGAGTCTTCCCATTATTAGCATACTTCCAGGCAGAAGAGATTTTTTGTTTCCTCATGTTGGATGCCCATGGAACATTCTACCAGATGCTATGTGAGCCTTGGTTTAAATGGGAAAAGGGTAGCTTTATCTGGTGCTTGATAGAACTGACACTAATGTCAACGGGTGTCTGTCCAGAGGTGGGGTTTGCTGGATAGAGAGAGGCAGAAAGTGAGTAGAAAAAGAGTACTTGTGGGGGAGGATATTATAATTTCTTTTATTCAAGATAGAGGTTTTGTAGATCAAAGCACAGGGTGCAGTTTATCTTTGGGTGTATTTGGATGCATTTGTTAAATACGCATGTTGAAATTCCAGTGGTGCTATGCATTTGTTGATATTTTCTTTTTGAAAAATGTGCCTGAAAATTAATTTTTTTTTAAAAGACACGATTGTTGATGATAAAGCAGCAGTATATGGTTATTACAAGGCATGGGCAGAGAAAGAGAACTGGAAGCGTACCCATGTTAATGTTTGAGATCAGGCACTTTCCCGCTGAAATCTGCCCTAACATTCCTTGCTAACAGCCCACTCCTGAAGCCCTTGCTCAACAGAAATTCCCACTAACCTCAGAGTACCACTCCGGTAACTGAAACACCCGGAGCGTGCTGCAAGAGAAACAAGGTCAGTGTGAGATTTTACTTGGTCGGGACTGCAGGAGTTAAGATGGAAAAGAAAAATAGGTTCCTGTTAGAAGGCAGCTTGTATCTTATCTACAATACCAGGAAAGTTCACAACACAAATTTTTCCTCTGTCGCAGTTATTACTCCTTTTGATTAAAACAAAAAAAGACCTGTTTCATATTTGGTACAATACAGGAAGTCAGAGAAAAGCTATTGTACAGCAATTTTAACCACCAACACACATTTAATATTTAGTGTAGCATTATGGAAAACTTAATGTATGTTTGGACTTTATAATGCTTCCAAAAAGCTTTACTATTGAAACATATACGTGGTGTGGAAAATATGCTCATACTCTCACTGTAGTAAAGACAACATACAGTATGACTCATAAGTACTGTAAAAAGGCTAACTAAAGAATGCAGCTGCAAGATTCTATTGCATAAGGAAGCTTTCTTGTTTAAACTTTAAATAAGCAAGTTTATTAAAATATTCTAAGACACTTACCTTACCCTAGTTACCGGCAAGCTCTAATAAAAGCCACAGTCTGTCACTAGTATACTTTTTGTGTTAATTTTATAAAAATTTGGTGTGAGCTTTGATGGATCATTTACAGTTTATTAACAAGATGATCATATCTTGATACAGTTAACAGGGTTTTTTTAACCTTACATGCTCACAGAATAAAAAAGGATTCATATTCATATATAACGAACACCCTTTTTTCCCATCTCTGCAAACAAGTGTGGTAAGTTTACACACACAAAAAAATGCTCTTGTTACTCTTAACTGGAAACTGTGCGTACGTGTGTATGTATGTATATATATATTCAAAACTATATATAAGTGTGTGTGAATATATTTATAGAATAGGGCATCTGTTTTCCTCCTTGCACTTGTATATGTAACAACAGCTGCATAGAGGCTGAGAGAGAGACCAGTGCTTCTGAGAAATACTTTGCTTTTGCTGTTCTAATCAGCTTCTCGTATGCAGACAGCTACCTACTTAACTGAGTCTGCAGAGCTGATGAAAGGCATAAATTTTGTAAACTGCCCTGGCAAATAATTATCTGCAGGAACACAAAGGCAGCTGACTTAAGCCCCTTTAATAGCAGGCCCAGCACTCCCATCACGGTAAATCGTGACCCGTCCAGTGCCGGTCGCAGCTGGCTGCTTCCCGCTTTCTCCCAAAGCAGAGCTTTGCAGAGCCTCCCCACGCCGCTCCCACTGACACCGGGAGCAAAGCGCTGTGCTCCTGCCGGATCGTGAATTCCGTTTGGGGCGTACGAAAAGCGGTTCAGATCAGAAACAAGCCAGGTGACTTGCATTTCTTGTTTGCTGAACCTGAGGTACAAGAAGTGACACTGCAGAGCCCTGGGCCTGCTTTATTTGGTGTCAACAAAGTGGCTGTTGTCACGGTACGACTGCGATAGGCTCTCTCCTCCTGGCCACACTATAAACAGCTAATACACTAGGTTTAGCCATGGTAGAATAGTTACAATTCATCTGTGGCTGTATTATTCTGCTTTGTCCCTTGCACACTTCAGATGAATATGTTATAAAAGCTAAACCTGTCGTATAACTCTTCTCTCTATATAAATATATATATATACATACACTCATACATATACAAATACTAACCCACAGACAAAATATTTTCTGAACAGTTGAATAGCAACAAGTCTACAGATAGAAAAAAATGGAGTCAATCTGTTTTCTGCTCCCCCAAGGTCCAGTTTAGATGTCATGGTCTTTTAACATTCAGAGAAAATTCGCATAAACCTTGCGTCTTGCAAGAGGAATCCATTAATAAACGGAAGTCAGGGTAGAGGCCGTCAAACACCAATGTACAGTCAGACAGATTAGGAGAGGTTGCAAATTAAACTGAATCTGGAGCAACTGAGGCCTAGTAGTGAAGAACAGTAACTGTAAACTGCAATCTTCAGATCTGACGTTTTCTTTTTTCTTGTTGCCATGGCAACTCGGTAGGACAGCTTCAAATGTCGGGAGTTCTTACAGACCTAGATGACGGGAAATGCGTGTGATTATTACTACACAGATCACAGTATCTTTTAACTTTTTGGCTTTTCAGATTACTGGTTGAGTGCATGCACATTTTTCAGTAATTAAAGACAAATTATCCAGGTTCAGAAGCAATTATTTGTGAAGACAGAGATCTCGAAGAGGAAACCCCAAAATGTCACCTGGGGCAGTTAGAGACCTTGGTAGTGCAATTCAGGGAATGTAGTGCAGAGGTCTGAGTGTAAATCTCGAGCCAGGACCTGATTCTCCCCATTTGATACCTTGATCATTTATGTTAATGCAAGGGTACAACTAAAATGCCAGCGAGTCACTCACTTGCGTGCACACACACTGACAAGCGAAGAGGCAACAAACAATATCTTTTTTAAAATGACACGATTATAGTGCCTTACAGTTTGCGTATATCTCAGGGAATAAAAGAGCTGGCATATCATACTAATGTTGCTACAGAAATATAAATCTTATGTGGACTAACTTTTTTTTTTTAAGTAAAGTGAAGCTGGCACAACTTGAATAATTTTACCCATTCTAGATGAGTACTCTGATAATATAAAGGTAGAAAATAAGTTCTGAAAAACAGAGATCAGGAGCAAAGATAACATTAGATGTAGGCAATGGGTCACTTTCCTCCAGTTTTGCTTGGATATTAGCAAATTGCAAATATTCATCTTTGTTATAAATCTCAGTACGAATAATATTAGCAAAACACATATCTAAGTTTGATCTGGCTCCTCTCAAATAAGTACAATTTTTGACCCTACAGTGCTAGTTTACTGGTTGTACTCGTTTTGGCTGGGATGGAGTTAACTTCCTGCATAGCAGCTCATATGGTGCTGTGTTTTGGATCTGTGACCAAACCCGCGCTGACAGCAGCCTCATGTTCCAGCGACTGCTGTGGAGTGCTTACAGCGTGCCCCAGCCCTCGCGTCTCTCGCCGCCTGGCCAGCCAGCGGGCTGGCCCACGGCACACGGTGCCATGCTCAGTAATAAGAGCTGGGGGAGAGCAGGAGGAAGCGGGCGGATGTTTGGAGTGGTGGCGTTTATCTTGCCAAGTAACTGTTACGTGTGATGGAGTCCTGCTTTCCTGGAGATGGCTAAGCTGCCGATGGGAAGCAGTGAATGAATACTTTATTTCGCTTTGCTTGTGCGTGCAATGTTTGCTTTGCCTGTTAAACTGTCTTTATCCCAGCCCACGAGTTTTCTCATTTTTCCCCTTCTGATTCTCTTCCCCATCCCACTGGGGAGTGAGCAAGTGAGTAGCTGAGTGGTGCTCAGCTGCCGACCAGCGCTAAACCCCAACAGTGCCTTGAAGGATTCACGCTCTCCACCCTGGGAGGAGACAACTGCTGTATCAAAACACAAAAATGCAAGTCAAGCATACACATCAAAACTCACAAACACTCAGGAAACGTTTGGCTAATATATATTGCATTTGTACATTTAAATGATGCAATAGCAATAGTTTTGTCACAACCACAGAAATGTGCAGCGTAAACGGTAACATAATGGTCATTATCAGATGTTGGCTTGTACTCTTTACTCATTTTTAATGATCTGCTTTTCTTTTTGGGCAAATCAAGTTTAATATAGTTATTGACAAGGCTATTTTACTTTATCTGTTTGTTTCTCTTTATTATCTTGGTATTATTTGAATTGACTGCAATATTAGATTCTTCCAGCTAGGGGTCTGTCCAGCTGGGCTATGCAGCAAGGCAGGCACTTGGGTAGCATGCAACGGACTATCCTTTCCCCCACAGCACGACCTTAGTTCTGTTAAATAAAGGTAGGCAAAGCAAATTAAGCAAGCGTAAGAATCTATAGAGGGAATGATGGATGGAACTCACTGAAGTGAGAAGTATCACTGAGATTTCCAAATAAGATGAAATCTGGAATTGCTTGGCACGTGGAATTTCAGCATGCTGTTTAAAGGAAAGGTCTAGCCACAAAATTAGGATTCAGGCTTACATACAGGAAATTTGTGAAATTAATGAAATTCTCATAAAAAATTTGATCTCCTGAGGTAGTGAAAAGTAAGAGTTCAGGACTCTGTTCTCGCCGACCATCTGAAAAATAGCATTTCCAGATCGCAGTGAAGCTTAGTATCATTAAAGGGCATTTGTTCAATCCTGATTCAAAGGGAACAATGCCTTTTGAGTTGGCAAAGCTACTCTGAATCTTTGGGAGATCCCTGGAGATCCTCCTGCTAAGGACTGGCACTTGCATGTTATGGATGAACAGCATCTGTAGCACTGACTTTCTGTACAATGTATAGGCTGAAACTTCACTAGAGGAATCTGTCACCAAAAAATTTATAAATATCACACAAATTCAAGCAGCTAGTGACTGCTTCACCAACAGCTTGTAAATAAAGGGCAGTATATGTGGATTTACATGCAGACCTGAAGAAAAGCTTGTATATTTTACATGATATTGACAGATATAATGAATGTTACTACCTTAGCATATACCTTACTTTTTCTGAGTAAACTATATGTTAAAACTAGTTAGTTCAGCTTTCATTATGAATGTATTTTTTCCTGTGCTAGTGTTTTATCTGTTGAAGGTTAGCTTCTCTCTCTCACAGTATAAGCATGCTTCTGATTCTCCTTCTTACCCCATCAGCTTCTACAAGCACCACCCCATCTCTTCTCCCTTTTGTCTCAAAGCTCTGCAGTCCCTCCCTAGGCTTTCTTTCTACTGAACTTGCTTCTCAACTTCATCTGCTCTGACCTATCAGCTGCCTTCGATGCATTTAATCACATGCCTGGAAATCTGGTGTTTCTCTTGGCTCCTGTGACTTCTCCTGCCATTTTGCTATGATTTCCCTAATCACTTTTCTAGCATGTCCTTCTGCCTCATTCCCTCCATTCTGGTTTTCTGGGGAAACCTTTTTTCCCCAACTTCAATTTCTTCCCCTTCTCTGTGACACCATTCATACTCATTCAGCAATCAGTGCTGACAGTTCAGAGCTCTTACTCTCTACCTGCTTTTCCATTTAGACTAAAATGTCGACCTCTAGCTCCGATACCTTGTCGATGTTTAGCTGACAGATCTGCACAGCTAAAACCGAGCTCTTAAATCTTTCCCCTAAAGCACTCCCTTCTAGTTCTTCCTTTGATTGCTCAGGACAACACTTTCATCCTGCCTCTTATTGAAGCCTAAAACCAGAAACAAACTGGAGAAGGGTTTTGCTATGGAATCTCCTTGCTAGGTCTGTATATTTAGGTCATGTCTTAATCTAGAAGATTCTTTTTCATGCATCATCCCGAAGGGCTTTTTCTAGCCATTCAAACAGCCAAATCTCCTGCCCAGACTCTCCTCACTTAGCAGTTTTGCAACATCCCTTGACAAATTCAAGCTACTGTGCTCGTATCCTGCCAGTCTTCTGCTGTACACAGCATTTTCCTAGTCTGTCACCTTGACCAAACCTCTGCTGCTCTGACTCCTTCATGGCCTCTTCCTTACCGCACATGTTTTCCTGGATTCACCTACATGACCTGTTTCTCCTCTCATTCATAGCCCATGATGGCAGCTTCATGGCCTCTTCCTTACCGCACATGTTTTCCTGGATTCACCTACATGACCTGTTTCTCCTCTCATTCATAGCCCATGATGGCAGCTTTCACTGACATGTTTTCCAAGAAACCTCTTTGGGCTTTTTCCTAGGTTTTCCCATGTGATAGGAGAAGCTCCCTGCAAGCATCCATAAAATGCTGTCTCCTTAACATCTCCTTCTGCTGACGCATCTACAAAAGCCTTGGCATTGGCAAAGGGTGCCAAGGCTACTACGAATTCAGCTCAGCCCTTTCACCAGTCTTAATTGAAGCTGTGTTAAAAGAATTACCTTAATCCAAATGTTGTTTGGAAGGACAGTGTGTACCCCTCTGCTCATTAATGATGACTTGAGCCTTTTGTGCAGCTGGATTGCCGAAGGACTAGTTTTTGGCTTTTAAAATCAGATTCAACATTAAAATTTATGGGCTGTAAAATTTCAGTAGATAATAATCTTTGGTAGTTCCAGTAAGAATATTTGAGATCAAATCTGTTTTCATTCTTTCTATTGCACACCTAGTTGATGGAAAACTGCTTGTGTCTGGTACAGAGGTTAGTCTAACTTTTAGTTTCTGTGGTTAATATCAAAGTTTATCAGTTACAAATTTATTTTCTAAAAATATTCCGATATAGTCATATAAGGTGTTATTGCACAAGCATTGTTTCCAGTAACTCCTTAATACAAAATCTACAGAAATCAAGAACAATCCAAGTATCATGCAGAAAACTCAATGATGAATGTAAGCAGATCTACTGAAAGCAACAGAACGACTCTATTATAAATTCTGCGGGGATCTGATAAGCATCTGGTCCATATTTAAAATCTCTCTGTTCTCCCAGCGGGATGTCCACTGTTTATTACTCTTTTGTGTATATAAATTGTAGTTTTCTTGGTTGCTTCCCCCCCCTCCTTATTCTCCCCATAAAGAAGGACCAAGTGAAAGTTCCAGAAATACACACACACTGACAGTTATTAGGGTCTACTTCTTCTGTGTGTCCCATCACTAAATAGCTAACCTAAAGACTCCTGACTTCTACTGTTTATCCACAGACTTCAATGGGGTTGTGTTGATGGGGTTTGTTTTTTCTTTTTGGACCTACTCTTATGGCTTTATATCATGCACGATTATAGTTTGTAGCTGGCACAAGCACATAAAAGATATTAGTATTTAAGGAATACTGTGAGCATAAAATGTGCAAATAATGTGTGCAGGGAGCACATTTGCTGATCTATGCCTAACTATCTCTTTCAGGAACTTAGTGCCCTGGTAAGCCTGTGTCTGGCAGGTTTAGATCTGTACATTAATGATCATTATGCCTAGTAATTATTTTATTTTGTTTGTATTGGCTGTTAAGAACAAGGCTGTCTCTACAGCTGGTCTCAGCACTCCAGAATTATTACATACCATGTGTTGTTTTAAATGTGATTTCTGTCTACCTACAGGAAGTAATTTGCTGCATACGGCTGCAGGCATGAAAGCCACAAAGGCGGTGTGTGCATCATTGTTCTTACGTGGTCACCCCCCACCTTCCCCTTAAGGTATCTGGGGAATGCCCCATAAAGCCGGCATAGCTATACACAATATTTTTCTCCAGAAATCACTCTCACTGAAGTCTCTGATGTGATCATCATGATTTTTATCTCACAGTTCTCCTCTGCTCTACCTCTTTGACACTCGAGAGATACATTCAGCCAAATTCCTTTTAACATAATCATCAAAAGGTGAGATAACAGTGAAATAGGCAGGGTTATTTTTATGTGCTTCACAGAACCACAGAATGGTAGAGGTTGGAAGGGACCTCTGTGGGTCATCTAGTCCAACCCCCCTGCCAAAGCAGGGTCGCCCACAGCAGGCTGCACAGGACCTTGTCCAGGCGTGTCTTGAATATCTCCAGAGAAGGAGACTCCACAACCTCCCTGGGCAGCCTGCTCCAGTGCTCCGTCACCAGTGCTTGCTGTCTGAATTATTACTATTATGGTTAATGAGTCTCAGATAAGAAAGCACAGCTCGTTATAAAAAGATGGTGTCTGTTGGCATTAGTACTTTAGATGATGTTTGCTTTTGCTGGTCAAGACAGCTGACAAACATTGTACGTGTTTATCTGGATCTAAAGTACTAACAGTATGGAGTGTAATAATGCTATAGGAATGCAGGTCTAAGAATGCAGTTTAGGGTATGGAGATTCATGATGTTGAAACTTCAATGGAACAAATTGCTCTTTCTACTCTCACTGAAGTGTATTGATGATAACTGTATTTGGAAGGTCAAAAGAGTTGTTGATGTTGGTGGCAAACTCCACAGGACAAACCTGAATTGTCACTTAGTCGTGGGGTTTTGGACACTGAATTGGTTCGGAAATGGAGCAAGCTACCTGACAGAGACTAAGTGTTGATAATATGTTGACTGCTTCAATGACTATAGCTACCCGTTTGTTTCACAGTGGGCTAATTTAAGGTTTATTCCTTATGCTAATCCACATGACAGAAGAAAATGGAGAAAAAATGCACATAATTCTTTCAGATGAAGATTTCGTAATGCCCCATCCTAGGAAAAAGGCAACTGGTAGCACGTAACCTTATTCACTATGTTTCAGATTGCCAAGAGCTCATATTCCAGTAGAATCCTTCTAATCAGCCAAGAAACAATCTTGTTTGTGAAATGACTTCTGATCTCAGAAAATGCTTTGGCATTTCCCAGGCGCTCTAGTGTTCCCTGTTGTAGCTCTGGCTTTCTCTGAACATATTTACATATTAGCGACTCAATTCTCTGCTTATTTTAAAGAAACAGGTCTAATCTGAGTAATTCAAAGCCTTTGAAAGATGTGTTTCTTATGAAACCAAACTCGCCCCCCACCACATGGACTATGTTTCCTACATTACAGTTAAAACCTCAGAAAAATTAAAGGTATTTAAGTTTCGTGCTGGCCCTCTGTACAGGAATGAACTTTACCCAAGATACATTCATCCTCTACTTCCCATTTAACAAAGAGAAGAGAGTTAGTTAACACAGCTGGAATTTGGAGTTCAACTCAGGCATGCTCCATTTCTTTCAGATTTCTTTCAATTACCCTCTCATCAGGAATATCACATTAATCTTTGCATAATTAAAAGTCTACATCACATTGTGGACTTTATCAAAACCTCAGTAATGTTAAAGAGGTAATGCAAAAATGGTAGAAGAGATCAGAACCATGTTTCTCATTAGGCAGCTAATCAACATCCAGGTACTTCTTTCTTGGATTTACCATCTATAAAAGGACATTAATTAGATACACAGTTATTAGTTTAGCCTTCAGGTAGAACTTAGAAAAACATTCATGGGTTTTGTGAACATCCGTGGTTGATTTGTCCTGAGTAGTTTTCATCACTGAAAGTGTCACTGTGTTCGCACCACATGCCTTTAAATTCTAATATTTTGTACTTTCATGTAAAATAATAATTTACTTGCTGTGCTCTTCTGTGATCTCATCAGTGGTCCAAAGCACTGTCTGGACTTTGATGCAAGTGCCAAAATCTAGTGGTCACTGGTTTTTGACTACCCTGGTATTGTGTGTTCAAAAAAAGAAGGGAATCTTTTCACCCCAAATCTCACTGAATTTGAAAGACTGAAACAGCTATCCTCAGACAGATACCATGTGTCCTTATTCCTGCAATTAAGAAATGTGATTTTAGTATCAGGAATAGTAGTAGGTATGCTTCTGACTAGATCAAATTAGTGAGCTCACAGAATGGTAATACGTTGTGGGAAAGTTTATAAGGAAGAGGGAAGTAAATGAGTTTATCCTGAAAATTTGCAGCTTATAACATCACATATGATTTGTTTCCCATTTATGTGAGGAAATGATTTCAAAGTTCTTAATGACAGGAAAAACACAGCATGTATTAGTACTGTGCTTGTGAAATGAGTGTCTCATAATTCTACTCCAAGCTACAGTAGGCTCTCGTATATCAATGTCAATATTTAACTTCAGGAGCTAAAATGCCAGCAAGGGCCATGCAGTTGGCCCAAAGTGGCAACACAGTGGAGAAAGATGCCAGTCTAAACTCATCAGCTTGCACAGGGGAGTGAGCTGCTCAGGCTGAAGTCATTTTCCAAAAGTATCTGTTCGGCACCAGCAGATGATCATTCCAGGAGTGTCTCTCACACTGCTAGCTTATTTATTAGAAGACTATACTGGCAGATGTGAACCAGTGCTGATTTACAACAAAGTCCTCTTACTCTTCTGACTTCTGGCAAGGGCCTTGCTCACTGCTGAATCCTTGCTTTACCTCTTCCTTGTCAGGTACCCACATACACTCACCATCTAATGCGCTGGTCTTGTGAAGTGCAAAGCTATGTGCACATAAGAGGCACCATCTGAGAGAAAAGTTCCTCAGATCAACTACAAGACTAGCTATGTTTGCCTAGAAATTCAGAAACAGGTACTGCCCAGGCCAGTGCAGTGCTATGTTTATCTAATAAGGCCTCTTCTAATAAAATTCCTGTTCGCTAGGGATATGGAGTATCTTACTGGGGAATGGTGGTTTCTAGGGTAAAGCAGCTAAGATGTCCTAGATTATTTTTTTTTAATTGACATGAATTTTAGCTGGATACTTTCCCAAAGTGATATCACCTTCATTTGACCAAGAGGAAATAAATACTGTCTTTCTTTTCCTTTTTTTTTTCAAAACCAAACAATTGCAGAGGTGACTGCCTGCAGTCCAGAAGTATATTTTCTCATGCTCTAATCTGATAAATTTAGCTGAACAGTTGAACATACTGAGCAAGTGAGATGAATAAGTACAGTTTTGAAATAGTAGCATTGAACAAGTCTCCTAATCTTTCATATTTGTGATGAAAATGAAATGCATCAAATGTAACATCTAGCTGGCCTTCTAAAGCAATGTATAACTGCTTTAGCAGTCAGATCTCACCTTCCACAGCAGTACAGCTTAGTTTACTATCAGTTTTTAATATGCAGAACATGAACACGAGTAGTCCAGCCACATTCAGATCTGTAGGTAGACACTAAACCTCAGTTTGAAATACTAAAAGAATAATTTGAAAAACCTCTTATTAACTAAGAATAAAAATGAGAGGAAAATATTATGCTTAAAAGCCATGGAAAAGGAGAAATCAAATTAGAAAATTGCCAGGATTGGCTAGGTTGACATCAACCTGACTACTTCAAAATTTTTCAAGAGGAATTTGTAAGCATGACAGCTTACATAAGTACTAACCAGCGACAAGTACAAATTAAGTATATGGGTGAAGTAAGGTTGTAAGATATAGTCTGAAATACTCCAAACATCACTGGTATTTAAAGGACTTTGTAAGTATCAGCTGTCTGGTAGAGAAGCAAAAGCAACGTCATCTAACTTTTAGGTGCAACAAATCTCCCGCATTCATCTTCAATATCACATTTAAAGCTGAAGAGCAAGCTGTCTGCATGGGGAGCACATTTTGAAGGGTTTGGATGTTATGGAGTGGAGAAATATCAAAGACTGAGATAGTAAAAAGAAACAAAAATCCCATGGTATATAGTGGCCATTAATGACAGAAAACATATTTGAACTGGTCATTTATTCAGTTCTAGTTTTCAGTGTAGTCCGCTCCAGAAGAATTCAGATGATAACTATCTGAAGTTATATTTATGTGACTTTAAGAGGTTGTTCAGAAAAGAAATACAAAATATTCTACATCAACATTTACTGTTGAGAACTGTTGAGAAAATGAAAACATAAAATGTTCATTGAATTCACACCACTGAATGGTCTATCAAACCAATCTCTTTAAACGTTCATTTCATGTCTACAGAATGACCATCAGGAACAATATTACAGCTCTTAGGGAAGGAGCTGTATTTGCTAGTAACATTTTTCTCTTTTGCATTCCAAGCACGCATCTTCTAAACTGTTGTATTTTCTCATGTCTATACTTCTGGAACATGTTTGGAAGGTTTAAAATGCGCATAAATGCCATTTCCCACCTAATTGACTCAATAAAATGTAATGTCATTAAGTACGTTTTAAATATGCTTATGTACAATTTGAGGGTATTTCTATTTGTCATGTCTGCGTGACTAGGTGTATAAACACCCCGTCTCCAATTACGTACACACATATGGACTTCTGTGCCATTTCAAGCCCCATTAACTTTAGGTGGGCTCCCAAAGCCAACTGCACAACAAATTGCAGGACTGAGTACACCTGCAGAGAAAGCAGAAGACTGGACAGAGAGGCCTGTGTTAACAGTGAGATTCAAACCAAGACGGTCTCAATTTGAATGCAGTCCCTTAACTCCCAAACCATCCTTTCCTTACTAGAGTCTAATCAACCAAAATTTTTAAGGACACAGATAACAACGGCATTTTTCTCCTACACCCATTTGAGAAAGCATCTATACTCACTGATAATTCAGCAGTAACAATAATAATATTAATATGGACACAAGAAACTGTAACAAAGATGATAAGTATTAATCATGGATATTGCTGCTGTGGTTGCTGGTTTTAGGAAGTGAGATTTATCTCACTGGAACTCACTAAATGTCAGTAATTTCCAGTTACTTCCGTAGCACCATTTAGCTGCTACTTTAAATACAAACATAGTGTATGCTCTAATGCAAGCCTGTAACTTAAATTAGAATAGTGCAAAAAAACCTCCCAACAAATCACCTCTCACAGCAAAACTCTCCCCATCTTGGTAGTTTCAGAAATTCTAGCCAATATAGGGATATTTTACTTCCCAGAAATGTGAAAATTTATCTTGCAAAATTTCCTAGTCTTGGTAATTAAACTGATTTTTTTTTTTTAAAATGAAACGCTACTGCTCTGAAAAGCACATAATTGCTATAGAAGATTAAAATATGCTCAGACAACCTAAAAGGTAAAAAAAAAAAGTATTGTTTTTAACAAATTCATCTGTTGGGCATGGTTCCTCTGAAGCTTCCTCTTTGGAACTCTGCAGGACAGGGATGAACTTAAAGGCTTTGTTTTCTTGGGAAAAACAAAAATCCTACTGTAAAAGCTAAATAATAGTTGAGCCCTGAAAAAACTATGCTACCTGATTGTCTAAAACTAAGTCAAGTAACTCACAATAAAGGCTGAAAACTGTGAATTTGCAGGTAACAAATCTGCACTTGTAATGGAAAGAGCAATGACCTTAAAGGTCTTTTCCATTTGAAACCTGCTATGATGTCTTAGTCTTATGCCATTCTAGAATGCATTGCCTCTTTTGATGTTCCTGCACAAATAACATCAGATATACAAGAGATACAGATGCTTCTGTTGCTTTGAAAAATGAACTAGGTGAAAAATAACACTGCAGTTTAAACTCTGGCTGCCTATGTTCAGGTAAATTCAAATCCACCAGTTTTTAATATAATTTGAATTTTTGTGATGGTTAAATACCAAATACATAATTTTCAAGAAAAAAAAAACCCAAAAACCCCACATTTTGTCTATTGACCCTGTAGCTGCATTCCTCAAATCAGAAAAACATTATGGTGGGGGACAGCAGGCATTAAAACAGGAAAAGTTAGGGGAAATTCATAGGAAGTTAAATTTAAGGGTATCTCTAGGGCTTCTTTGCAATCGCAATAGAGACATCTGTGCAAGACTGTTTTCCAACTCCCCTTGGGGCCTTTCACCCTCAGTTTAACAAATCAATTTCAACGTGGAGACCTCCAGCTTATTTAATTTCTTCACAGCAGTATTTCCCCCCCAGTCTCTCACCTTACTTTCTGTTCATAATAATGGAATACTTTATTTATTTAAGCCCAAGTGAACTTACAACTTTGTAGTCCACTGGCCAAGTTCACAAAAAAGAGTTTCTTATCAATGTTTGACAGACAGTCAAGCAAGACACCACTTTTTTTTTCAACATGAAATGTTTAAACACTAGTCTTTTTTCTAACAATGAAATTTAAGTAAAATATTATTGTTAGTGTGACTGAGCTGCTAAAGGAATTGCCCTAAATTCTGCTTGTTCAGGACATGACCATTGTGCCTTTGGTATTTCTTTTAGTCCCTTGACTCAACACATTTGAATGTAACTTAATCTTTTATGTTGGTAGAATATAAAGGGAAAAATTAAATACAATTATAATTTTATGATTATGTAATTAAGTGAAATAATTATTGTCAAATCAGAAGTCCAGAATTCAAATACTCCTTTAAATAATAATAATATAAATAATTTGGAATTTATAGAAAGCCTAGTTCTACCAGCTAGAGTAGTTCTTTCTCAGTCTCCCATAGGGCCTGGGGCAGTTTTTGTTGCCAGCTTCATTATAATAATATACACAAATTTGTTTTTATCTCGATCTTTAACTTTTTTTTTTTTATAGCTTGTTTTATTTTCTCAGTCACCCATATGTAACTTAATTCCTAAAAGTTATTTGATGTATGCCTTTGATTTGGCTTGTTCTGACCAAATTGCTTATGGAAACTTACTCTGCCATGTCATTGCCAGTGGACAAAAAGAACAGCTTTACTGGCCTCAATGTATCCTGAGAAGAGATTGCTGTTAAATGCTTTTTAAACATATATTTATAACGATTTGCTGTGAAATTGATGATCCTTGAGAAAAATTTTCAAGGACAGCTATTCTCCCTTTTAGGTACTGATTCTCCCTTTTAGGTGTTGTTCAACAGATACCTAAATGAAATATCAACTACCAATTTATAGGTTGCAATAAGGGGCACCTTTTTTCCCTCTCCCTCCACCCCTCATCCTTACAGAATGTTGTGGATACTTTCTTAGTAAAAACGTTCAGGAGCCTTCCAGAGGGAACTTGTTTAGATTTCTAGTGTTGTTGAATGCATCACTTCGGCTACATTAATTCTGAACAGAGCTATTTTAGCTGTGTCAGTAGAAAGCATGAGATGACCGAGAATTTAGAGCAGTAAGGGCCAGCATGGACAATCTCAGACCCGGCACCAGGCATGCTGCATAACATGCTTTACCTTTCTCCCACTTCTTCTCTTCCTCAAGTAACTAATTTCTGTAGTCCTTCTCCCTGAATAGGAACTCAGATCTATTTTTTGAGCTGTTCTTTTTCCTCAGTCTGAATTACTAAATTCTAAACTGTAGCTGAACATTTTGGTCCTATCTTGTCTCCAGTAGTGGTTAGGAAAAGCTGACAGAGGACAAGATGCCACTACACTAGGTCTCATCTTAAAGATGGTGTCTGCATTAATGACAGATAAGACTTAATATTCTTTCCAATATTTGTTAGCATTAACCATTATAACATTGGAAAGTCTTCTACCTGTCCATTATACATCTTCTCAGCTTGACTTCAGCAATTCCTAGTGGTAATAAGTTAGGTTAAGTACAAATTACACAAAGATGCTCCTTTTTTTCAATCAACTCTGTATTCACCATCTTTTAATTCCACCAAACACCTTACTGTTTTGTTGTGGATACCAAGCAAACTGCCCATATACTTTGGCATCTTATATTTTCTATTTCTGGCTGACAAGGACTCCTAAATTTTTCTTGTCCCAAGTATATCTACCTTTCCAAGGGCCTCTGGGCAGCTCTGCAGTCTATATCCCATTAGCCCTCAATATATGGAGCACAGTAGGGTGGCTACAGAGCAGGCGATGCTGCTGCTTTTTGCATGCATTACAGTTTTAATCAGGCTCTTCAGTTCTATGCTCAGATACTTCAGAAATCTACCACATATGACTTCTTCCGTGATTTACAAAGGAGGCACATATTCCAAGCACAGATCGTAATTGCACCATTTAAATGATAATACCAAGATTTTTGTACAGGGAGGAGATTCATGCAGGGCATTTTTACCGTGAACAGCTCTTTCATAGGGCTATCTATCCTCACACCAGATGTCAAAGACAAAAAGAAATACTTTGGCATGAGTAACAAAGTCCATTTGACTGAAGGATTTACCTCCTAGGAACAAGAGCCTCATAAAACATAAACACTGGGAACAAAGTAAGCCATGTAAAGGTTTTTGCAAAAATTAAACCCATAACTTGCCACTAGAAATGGGATATTTCATCTGTTCAATAAGCACTAAAGTTCTCTTTATTTTTATTGCATCGTAATCTTTGATTACTCTGATAAATATTTGGACTATACAAAACATTGCAATGGAACTAATCACAGTTATAAAAAAACTTATGTGTGAAAATGATTTGGGAGTGCAATCACACCACCACATTTTAGAGACGTTCAGATACAGAATGATGTTATTTTAACTGGCTCCCAGCCTCATTCTTTTGCGTCTCCATTTAGTCATTTACACCTGAGGAAAATGGTTATGAAAGTTGTTATGCTTGCTGGCTTTGCACAAGCATGATTAGGTAGTTGTACCAGCCATGGAACACCAGCCTCACTCTGTGTGACTGGGTGAACCCAAACCACACAACTGCATAGTAGCAAACTTTGACAAAAAAATGTAGCCCTGTGTTGAGGCTTAGGTCTCTCTACGCTGAAGTCTATTTGTGGAATTCATGCTCTCACCCACAACCACCATGTATAACACAGCCTCTGCCCCAAGAGGGAGATCTTTCCTTCCCCTTCCCTTCAATTCACCCACTGTTTCTCTTTGGTTTGGTTTTATTGCTCAGATAACAGACCAGAACATCCTACTGATGGCAGATTATGTGCATAATCTTACTCCACTTTTTGTTTAAAATTGCAGTTCTCTCCATACTTGTTACAGTACTCTGAACTAACGTCAGGTTGCAGAAAGGCCCTAGGCACGTCTGTATTATTTCACTGTGTAAAATCACAGAATCACAGAATGTTCGGGGTTGGAAGGGACCTCTGTGGGTCATCTAGTCCAACCCCCCCTGCCGAAGCAGGGTCACCTACAGCAGGCTGCACAGGACCTTGTCCAGGCGGG
>Ga0065711_1004314_pt1 | contig 32119 bp, 27 predicted proteins | sample Hoacrofraction12_FD_59098 | JGI IMG/M metagenome (GOLD analysis project Ga0065711, IMG submission 59098) | Hoatzin crop microbial communities from Cojedes, Venezuela - Epithelial fraction 12 v2 (version 2) | ecosystem: Host-associated > Birds > Digestive system > Esophagus > Crop | place... | reverse complement strand
CGTTTGAGAACAAGGGTTGTAAAGGACTATTTATTTGTAGAATCAAAGCAAAAAATCAGAAAAAATTTTTATGAAAACAAGAATGAGAATCAGCGAGGCCCAGGTAAGGGGCGCTGTAAGAGCAAGTCTCAGGCATGTGCTAGGAAAGACAATAGAAAGCAAGAGCAATCACCTGTACGAGCAGGCTGGGAACGGACGTGTCAGCGAAATCTACAACGGGCGAGATGGCGGAGCGTATAATGGCAGGCGCTACTTGGCTGAGGCAATATCTTCAGAAGGCAAGGAGGCGTTGTGTTCTTCATTGTGTGAAGGAATACAGTTTGAACCATCTGAAGATGAGAAGGGCGGCGTTATCGTGTTCTCCACAGATGTCAATGCCGAGAAGAAATCGGAGAACAGAATTATCAATTTTCTCAAACAGAAGCTTGCGACTATTGTGAACCGGCTGAATGCCACGAAGAAAGTTGACAGGATTGCGGCAAAGAACGAACTTGTAGGATGGACTATTGGTCATTATTTCGATGGACGGTACACATCGCCAAAAAATGGGAAGCAATACGGGGAAAATTCACTGTCGGTGGAGATAATAGGTGTTCCGTTCGAGAAACTGTACAGCATCGCAATGGAAATATGCGAGTCGTTCTCACAGGAAAGCGTGCTGCTTAAGGACTACTCAAGCGGTAGGGTGCTTTTTGTTGACCGCTCTTGAGTTTTAGACACCGTTTTTTGCTTCGTGAGACAAGTTCTTAATGGCTGTAGGATAACAGTTCGGTACGCCCCCCCCTTTTTTTTATGGGTGGGTTGTGTGGCAAAGTCGCTGTATATGCGAAAGTTTCAATATAATGGTCAAATGCAAGCGGAATGCTTTCGCAAACGAAAGAAACCGAGTACAGGCGGTTTTAGTTACGCCATATGGCGCTGGATTTCCGTAAGGAATGGATGCCACGATAAACCAAATTTCATTGGTTTTCGATGCTTTTTGCAACTATTTATTACTAACAGCATATTATAAAACTGAAAATATAAAATATGAAAGAAAAAGACAGTTTGATTAACAAAATAGTCAATGAATGCGTTGACCGCTTATTAAGCGAAAACTCGCTTAACCGTACCGTAAGTTTTATGGACCAACACGATGTGGCATGCATTACTGCGTTTAGGACGAAATTTGAGGATGAAACAGACAAGACGCTTGATGACCGTCCTGACAGTTATAAAGAAGCGCTTGAAAATGGAGAAACGACCGAACCATACATGTATTCCAAGTCGGAAAACAAGCGTAGGAACGCTGACCTCAAAGCTATTCTCCTAAAAATGGGGTATGGGGTAACTGCCGTTCATGGCAATTGGATTGAGAACTACCGCACTCTAAACGCCGTGGAGAGTGCAGAAGACACCCTGTTCGTGGTCAACCTCAAAGATTCCCCAGGCTTCTACAGCAACTTGTTCGACCTTTCAGAGTATTATGGACAAGACTGTTTCCTATACAAACCAAAGGATGACGATGAGGCGTACAACATAGGCACAAATAATGCAAACTATCCTGGTTATAACAACAGGCAAAGCGTTGGCAAACTTCACATTCAGGTTGAGAATGAGTTTCTCACCCGTGTAGGCAATGCATCTTTTGCATTCACCGAAAACCCGCATCCCAAGGCAGACATGTCAGATTTCAACTTTGCCGTTAGGAAATCCAACCGGATTGCCAAGGCAGCCAAGCAGCAGAAGCTCGAGTCGTATCTTCACCAGAACATGAAAGTTCTTGAGGATTACCAAAGAGGTGCAAGAATGACCATCAATGCAATATATGAAGACTACCTGATTAACAGGGGGATTCTTTTTTAGCCTTATGATTTGTTGTTTTGGGTTGTGGTCCCCCCGCACTTCCCAAGACAAGGCCTTGATGGCCGCAGGAATCTTGACAGTCATTGCCTCACTTCGGTATGGCATTAATGCAAGAAAGAGCAACCTCGCTTTGTGGTTGCTCTTTTTGCTATTTTATTGGTCATCCATTAAGGTTAAAATTCGTTCTCGTCGGGCATGTCTGTGTCATAGCCATTTGCAAGTATTTCATCATAAAGGGCATCTATGTTCGCGTCAACGCTTGCCGTTGGGTCAACGTCAATTGAATACCCTCCCCATTCAAGGGTGTGTACATTCCTGTTGTAATATATTTTATCATATTCACATTCGCCTTCGGGGTTCACGAGTTCGAATCCCCACATGGCATTTGGCCTATCTTGAAAAAACCTGTGCATAGCATTCTCATATTCCTCCTCCCACGATGCATAGGCGGCATCTTCCTCGCTCTCCCTGAGCAGTCCCCTGACCGCCTCATTCACAGTTCTCCTGAGTTGTGACTCAGTGATTCTGATTCTTCTTCTCATTTTGTTTTTTTATTTTTATTTTGTGTTATTTCTGTTTATAAATAGGGGGGGTGGGGAAAGAAAAAATCATTTAATAATATATCCTTCGGTCAAATTGACCTATAAGTCGCTTTTTTTAGTGTGGCCAAATAGTACGTCGTTGCCTTCAGAAAAGGAAGACCTTCGTTTCAGAAAAGGAAGACCTTCGTTTCAGAAAAGGAAGACCTTCGTTTGAGAGAAGGACAATCTTTTCGGCAATGGCAAAACAAAGCGCCCCGATGCAGATGCACCGGGGCGCTTGCTTTTCAGCAGTGCGGAGATTACTTCTGGCACATAGCGAGCTTGTGGTCGCTGCCCAGCACGTTCACAATCTTGTGAACATACATCTTCTTCATCTCTTCGCGAGCAGGCTTCAGATACTGACGCGGGTCGAAGAAGCTGGGGTTCTCAGCCAGAGTCTTGCGGATGGCAGCAGTCATGGCCAGACGGCTGTCGCTGTCGATGTTGATTTTGCAAACAGCGCTCTTGGCAGCCTTGCGGAGCTGCTCCTCGGGAATGCCGATAGCGTCGGGCAGTTTGCCGCCGTACTTGTTGATGGTGTCAACCTCGTCCTGAGGAACGCTGGAAGAACCGTGGAGCACGATAGGGAATCCAGGAAGCTTCTTCTCAATCTCCTCGAGCACGTCGAATGCGAGGGGAGGAGGAACGAGCTTGCCAGTCTTCGGGTCGCGTGTGCACTGCTCAGGAGTGAACTTGTAAGCACCGTGGCTGGTACCGATGGAGATGGCGAGGCTGTCGCAGCCGCTCTTCGTGGTGAAGTCAATCACCTCTTCGGGCTTGGTGTAGTGGCTTTCAGCAGCAACTACTTCGTCTTCAACGCCAGCGAGCACACCGAGTTCGGCCTCAACCGTAACGTCGTACTTGTGAGCGTATTCAACTACCTGCTTGGTGATTTTGATGTTCTCGTCGTAGGGAAGGCTGGAACCGTCGTACATCACGCTGGAGAAGCCCATGTCGATGCAGCTCTTGCAGAGTTCGAAGCTGTCTCCGTGGTCAAGGTGGAGCACGATTTCGGGCTGCTCGCAACCCAGTTCCTTAGCGTAAGCTACAGCACCTTCTGCCATGTAGCGGAGGATGGTAGCGTTTGCATAGTTACGTGCACCCTTGGAAACCTGCATGATGACAGGACTTTCAGTCTCAACAGCAGCCATTACGATGGCCTGCATCTGCTCCATGGTGTTGAAGTTGAAGGCGGGAATAGCATAGCCGCCCTTCACGGCACGTGCGAACATCTCGCGGGTGTTCACAAGGCCTAAGTCTTTGTAATTTACCATAATGCTAACTTTTTAAGTGGTTATTTGGTTAATTGATTCAGTGTTCCAACTGTTTGCGACTGCAAAGTTACAAAATAATTTGCAAATTTAATGTTGTATAGATTATAAAAAATGCTTAACTTTGCCAGCAATTAAATCAAAAAATATGAAAAAGTCGCTTTTTGTCATCTTCATTTTGCTAATTTCGCTCACCTTTGGTGCGTGCGAGAAATTGGAGTTTCCCGAAGAAGAGGGAGGAAGAACCGAGAAAACAGAGAAGAACGAGGACGAGGAGGAGAAGAAGGACGACAGTGATGATGACGACTCCAAAGGAGGCAGTGATGATGACGACTCCAAAGGAGGCAGCGATGATGACGACTCCAAGGGTGGCAGTGATGACGACTCCAAGGGTGGCAGTGATGACGACTCCAAAGGCGGTGGCGATGATGATGACGACGACGATGATAGCAAGTCGGGAAAGTATCATGGCTTCGAAACGCTGGAGGACTACTTCAGTTATTATGGAGAATTTGAACATCCGATTCCTTTTGAAGACATACTGAAAGGCGGATGCCTCTACGATTTCTACATGACATCTGCAATTGAAGACCAATTCTATGTGGCCTCTTGGTTTGAAGAAGGATATATCGTTGGGTCTGTTACACAAAGAAGCATGCAAACCGCTAATTTCTCTGCCAAGAACGCCAATGTCACCAACGTAATCATTGCAGCATCTCCAACAACCACTGACCCATCCAAATGTATTCCGGTGGAACTCAAAAGCGGCAGTAAGGCCCGTGAGCAACTTAACCTGAGCGACAACCCCGACATGCTGGGCAAGAAGGTAAGATTCATGGGAAAAGCCAAGAAATATTTCTATGTTGTTGGCATTAAGGACTTGAAGGCTTTCGACATTCTCGAATAATCCATCCGCAAGAAAGACATGATGTGTCCCTTTGCTTCGGCATGGGGACACATTATATATAATAACAGTGAGAGTTTTTGAGTTATAGAAGGTTTAAAGTTGCTATTTGTTTGTTAAAAAGCATTACGCAGGCAAAAATTGACGTGCAAGGGGGTGCGTATTTATGAGTTTTTTTCTACCTTTGCAGTCGAAAAAGAATTAGCAAATCCCTCAGATGGCTGACGAAGGGCAAAAAAAGTTTGGCGGCAAGGTCGATATGGACAATTTCGACTTCAAGGACAAGAGCGGCTGGCAGTTGCTGGCCGAGGTATGCCGTTTGCTGCTCGCGTTGCTCGGCCAGTTGTTGCTTTTCCTCTGGAAAATGCTCAAGCGCCTGGGTCGGTTCCTGCTGAAGTGGATTTGCAAAGGCATCGTTGCGCTGATTGACGGCGTGGAATACGCCATCCAGAGCGCCAAAGCCTTCTGGAACGACAACGACACCCAGGAGAAATTGCGCAAAATCAAGCGCTGGCTGCACTACGCTTGGCTGCAGACATTGCGCTGGCTGCGCAAAGCGATGCGCGCCACTTGGCGTGGACTGTGCTGGACAGGACGCAAGACGCTGCAGGGACTGATTTGGCTGGCAAAAGCCACGGTGCGCGCCATACTCCACATCGGTCCTACCCTGCGTGCCATTGGACGCGGACTGAAAGCAGCAGGCATCGCCACAGGGCACTTCTTCTGCCGCATGGTCAGAGGCATCAGCAACTGGTGGCAACGGCGCTGCGACGCCTACCACCGTTTCCGCAAGAACAAAGGATTCAAGGGACTGCTCATCGACACTGGCGTTTGGCTGAAAGGCCGTCTCAACAACTATATGGATGAGGCTCCCGAAGAAGCCGAAAGCGACGACTCTTCGGCAACGCCTACCGAAACCGCTGCCCCTGGCGATGACGACGACGAGGTGGCACATTTCTTCGAGCGTGAGCATGAGAGCGAAGGCAAGGCACTGACCTGGAGCAAGCGCATCTACAACGCCATGAAGAAGGTGGTGGAGGAAGAATAGCGAGGCGATAACAATTAACAATTAACAATTCGCAGTCAGTCAACCATCATGCGGGAAAATTGTTCTGAGAAATAACTTAAACCCCATAATATATTAAATAAGGTGATAAAGAAATTGTTTTTGGTGGCAGGTTTGCTTCTTTGCTTTTTGCCTGCCCACGCTGTGCTGAAAGAGCGCGACTTGGCGCGCACGCTCGGTGTGCTGCGCTTGGAGTTGGAAAACAACTACAAGCAGCAGAAGAACTTCATGGAGCGCTATGAGCGCATGAGCAAGCAGCAACACAATTCGCTGGTGGAATACATGAAGAAGAGCGAGCAAATCAGCCTGATGCTCTATTCTCAGAAAAGCGACTTCACGTTTGACGTGGCCTACGCTTGCCAGCAAGCAACCGATTTATACAAGGCGCTCCATAAGACCAACATGCCCTACGAGCAGATTCGCCAGCGCCTCCTGAACGACGTGGCGCGCTACGACAGCCTGATTGTTGCGCTGAAGCAACTTCCGCCTCCCATCGACGCTACCCCACCCGACTCGCTGGAAGGTCCCGAAGACAAACTGCTGAACGAGTTGCTGCCCGATTCCCTGCAGGAAAAACCCGAAGACGACCTCTTCATGCTGAACAACCAAGAGCAAGTGGACCGCGAGCAGTGCATCACCTACGCCCAGGCCATGCGCAACAACCTGCTGCGCTTCCTGATTTCGCTGTCGAAAGATTATCACCACTACCAAAGCGTGAGCGACCAAGTGGGCCGCTTGAACGACTATGCACAGAAACGCTATGAGGAGTTGCAGCAAAGCATTTTCCAGAATGGCGGAAAGAACTATATCGCCATTATGCTCCAACTGCCTCAACAGGTGAAAATGTCTGCTCGCGACATCAGCGAGAAATACTTTCCGCTGGAAAATGGTTCAACCAACTACTCGGAGTGGCGTGGCCCTATCGTGCTGGGCATGAGCGTGTTCATGATTATCTACATCCTTGCCGCCATTCTGATTGCCAACCTCATCATGAACGGCATTCCCTGGCTGATGAAGAAAATTGCGCCGAAGTTTGCCGCAAAGACCCGCAGCCGCTTCGACACCAATGCCACCCGCACCATGGAGTTCAAGCGCAAGAAATGGCTGATTACGATTGTGGTGGGCATTGCCATCTTCGCCATCGTCATTATGCTGCTTCGCAATGTATTCTACAACAACCTGTTTAAGATGGCCGCCAGCCTGATGGCCACCTTCTCGTGGTTGCTCGAGGCTGTTCTGATTTCGTTTCTCATCCGCCTGAAAGGCAAGCAAATCAAGCACGGCATCCGCCTCTACACGCCATTCATCCTGATGGCATTCTTGGTGATTGTGTTCCGCATTGTGCTGATTCCCAACTCGCTGGTCAACCTCATCTATCCACCCATCCTGCTGCTGTTCGTGCTTTGGCAAATCTCTTGCCAGAAGAAGAACCGCGACCACATGCCTGCCATCGACACCGTCTTCTCAGGCATTTCACTGGGCGTGATGGTAGTTGGTTGCGCCCTGTCATGGCTGGGTTACACGCTGATGGCCGTGCAACTGATGATTTGGTGGATGTTCCAGTTGGCCGCAATTCAGACCATCATCTGCCTCTACTACATCACCGACCTCTACGAGAAGCATCTCATCAACAAGAAAATCTCGCTGAAGGAGGGCAAGAAAGACGCCGACGACCTGAGCAAGAAAGAGTACAACAAACTGGTGAAGCGCATGCGCAGCGGCGAGTTCTTCTCTGTCACTTGGTTGCTCGACTTCATCCGCATGGCGGTGCTCCCCACCCTTGCCGTGTTCTCCGTGCTGATGTGCATCAATCTGGCTGCCGACCTCTTCGAAATGAACGCTCTCGTGCGCAAACTGTTCTTCTACAACTTCGTTGACGAGAAGGGCGTGCTACAGTTGTCGCTGTTCAAACTGTGCTTGGTTGTGGCGTTCTACTTCCTTTTCCGCTATATCAACTACGCATGTAAGTCCTACTATCAGTTGCTGCACAAACGGAGCCAGTTCTCCGAAAAGAACATGAACGACGCCCTGGTGCGCAATGTCATCGCCGTGCTCGTTTGGGGTTCCTACTTCATCTTCGCCCTAGTGCTGCTGCAAGTGCCAAAGAGCGGCATCAGCATTGTCACCGCAGGCCTCGCCACTGGTATGGGTTTCGCCATGAAAGACCTTCTGGAAAACTTCTTCTATGGCATCTCGCTGATGACTGGTCGCGTGAGAGTGGGCGACTACATTGAGTGCGATGGCGTGCAAGGCAAGGTGGACAGCATCACCTACCAAAGCACTCAGGTTCAGACACTTGACGGAAGCATCATCGCCTTCTTGAACTCCTCTCTTTTCAACAAAAACTTCAAGAACCTGACGCGCAACCATGGGTATGTTCTCGTGAAAATCCCCGTGGGCGTGGCCTACGGCACCAACATCGATGAAGTGCGCAAGATACTCATTGAGGCCTTGGACAAGATTCGCACGAAGGGCAAGAAGAATGTGGTGCATCCCGAACGCCCCATACAAGTCATCTTCTCCGAATTTGGCGCTAGTTCCGTTGACCTGCTGGTCTATGCGTGGGTGCTGGTTGAGGAGAAGACCTACTTCATGGCCGATGCGCGCGAGGTCATCTACAACGTGCTGAACCAACACGCAGTTGAGATACCCTTCCCGCAGCAAGATGTGTACATCAAGAAAATCGTTGAAACGAGCAAATAAGCGCCCAAAAACCAAAAAATGCACTTTTTTGAGAAAAAAACCTGAAAAAAGGAACCGACTTTGAAAAAAAAGTGCTACTTTTGCGGTTGATTATGGCGTGTACCAACAATCGACAACAAAATAAAAACATAAAACACATCTATGGAAATCAAAAAAAGTAAGAAGGCTGACCTTGAGAAAACGAAAGGCACAGGTTTGCTCCTCGGCTACATCTTAGCCTTGGCAGGACTTTTCACAGCATTCGAATGGACCACACACGAGTATGAAATCAAAGGTCCGGTGAAGTATGCTGCCGTAGCTCCGATGGAAGAAGAAATTGAAACTATTCCAGAGGAAGAACAGCTCAACACGGCTCCGTCGCCCGTTGAAGACATCACTCCTCCCGAGGTGTTCGAAGTCATCAACATTGTGGAAGACAACGTGCAGGTGGAAACAAAGGAAATCCAGTCCTCTGAGGAAACCAACACAGCCGTTGCAGGTCCCGTTACCCACAGCAGCGGTCCCGCAGTTGCAGGTCCCGTGATGGTAGGTGAGGAATCTGACGAAAACGAAATCTTCGAGGTGGTGGAATCCATGCCTGAATTCCCCGGTGGCGAACAAGCCCTCATGCAATACCTCACGAAGAACCTGAAGTATCCTGCAAGCGCTCAGGACAACAACATCCAGGGTCGTGTCATCGTAACCTTCGTGGTGAACCGCGACGGTTCGATTGTTGACCCGAAGATTATGAAATCGCTTGATGCCGCCTGCGACAAGGAAGCCGTTCGCGTAATCAAGAGCATGCCTAAGTGGAAGCCTGGTAAGCAGCGCGGTAAGGCAGTGCGCGTGAAATACACGTTGCCCGTACTCTTCAGACTCCAGTAATAACCAAACAACATAAAAAGGGGTACACTGCCTAGCATGTGTGCCCCTTTTTCGTCAAATAGAACCGCCATGTACACAACCGAACAACTCATAAGCAAAGTAAACCACGCTATTGAGCACCTTGCGCTGCCCAGCCAGCCTGCTCAACTCTACGAACCTATCCGCTACACCCTTGCCATGGGCGGCAAGCGCATCCGCCCCGTGCTCATGCTCATGGCCTACAACCTCTACAAGGAAGACGTGGACAGCATCATGCAGCAAGCCGTTGCGCTGGAAACCTACCACAACTTCACCCTGCTGCACGATGACCTCATGGACCATGCCGAGATGCGCCGCGGCATTCCCTGCGTCCACCTGAAATGGGACGAGAACACCGCCATCCTTTCCGGCGACGCCATGCTCATTCTGGCCTACCAACTCTTCACCCAACCTGGCACGCCGCAGGAAGCCATTGACACGTTCAACCAAGCGACGCTGGGCGTGTGCGATGGCCAGCAATTCGACATGGACTTTGAGAAGCGCAATGACGTTCAGGCAGAGGAATACATCGACATGATTCGCCTGAAAACCTCGCTGCTGCTTTCGTGCGCACTGAAAATCGGAGCGCAACTGGCAGGCGCCAATGCCGAAGAAGCAGAATCCCTGCGCCTCTTTGGCGAGAAACTCGGCCTGGCCTTCCAGTTGCAAGACGACTTGCTCGACGTTTATGGCAATCCCGCCGTGTTTGGCAAGAAGATTGGCGGCGACATTGTGGAGAACAAGAAGACCTACATGCTCATCTCCGCCCTGCAACTGGCCAACGCAGGGCAGCGCAAGCGCCTGGAGAAGTGCCTCAGCCAAAAGAAGTTTGATGCGGAAGAAAAGATTTTCGTGGTGACGTCCATCTACAACGAACTGCATATCCGCGAACTCTGCGAGGAGAAAATCAACCAATACTTTGACAAGGCCAAGCAAATCCTCAACGATTTGCCCTTGGACGAAGACCGCAAGGCACCGCTCCGCGACTTTGCCCACCGCCTGCTGAAACGCAAGAACTGACCTATGATTGACACGCACGCCCACCTCGATGGACCAGAGTTTGCCGAGGACCTTGACGAAGTAATTCGCCGCGCGCAAGACGCAGGCGTAGAAAAGATATTCATGCCGTGCATCAATGCCAAAGACTTTCCCCACCTGCTGTCGGTTTGCGCCGAGCGCCCCACCCTGCTCTATCCCATGCTGGGCCTGCATCCGGAGGACGTGAACCCGAAAGAAACCGACATTGAGGCGCAGCTGAACACGCTGGAAACCTATCTGCAGCAACACCCACAGTCCAATCTCATCGCCATCGGTGAGGTTGGGTTTGATTTTTATTGGGACGACAACTACAAAGCGGAACAAATCGCTGCCTTTGAGCGGCAAGTGGAATGGAGTTTGGCTTACGACCTGCCGCTCATGATTCATGCCCGCAATGCGCAGGCAGAACTGGTGGCGTCGCTGAAGCAGTTTGACCCGAAGCGTCTTCGCGGCGTGTTCCATTGCTTCACTAGCGATGCCGAAAGCGCCCGCCAGTTGCTGGAGTTCCCCAACTTCATGCTGGGCATTGGCGGCGTACTCACGTTCAAGAAATCCATTCTCCCTCAGACACTTGCAACGGCCGTTCCCCTCAGCAGAATTGTGCTGGAGACCGACGCTCCCTACATGGCACCCGTTCCAAACCGCGGCAAACGTAATGAAAGTGCTTTCCTCGTGAACGTCGTTGCGCAACTCGCCACCATCTACCAAACCACGTCCGAGACCATTGACCGCCAGACGACGGAAAACGCCCTGAGCATCTTCACCAAGGCGATTTGAAATTACCCCAAAATCCAAATGAAATTCCTCAGGCGATTAAGCGATTCTGTTAAGGAAAGCGTGCGGCCTACGACGAAGACAACGTTGTGGTTGCTCAAGATTATGCTGCCCATTTCGCTGGTCGTGACGATGGCGCAACACTACGGGCTGATTGACGCGCTGGCAGTCTATCTTGACCCCGTAATGCGGTTCGTCGGACTGCCAGGCAAGGCGGCGGTAGGTTTCCTGACGGGCGCATTCGTCACCACCTACGCAGGCATTGCTGCAATGCTGCAACTGTCGCTGACCATGCGCGAGGCAACGATTGTGGGCATCATGATGTGCCTCTGCCATGCACTATTCGTGGAGAGCGCGGTGAACCGGCGCGTGGGTTCTTCGTTTTGGAAAATGTTTTGCATCCGCCTTTTCATGGCATTCGTCTGCGCCATGTACCTGAACTGGGTGCTTCCACAGGAGATGGACGGGCGGTTCGGCGAAGGCATTACGATGGAAGCGAAAGACGGCAACTGGTTGTGGGCGTGGGTGTTATCGTCGCTGAAAATGAGTGTGCTGATTTATCTGTTGATATTTGCCTTGATGATTGTGCAGCGCATGGTGGAACACTATGGGCTGATGGAGCGCATGGTGCGCCCATTGCACCCGCTGATGCGCCTTTGCGGCCTGCCCGAGCACGCGGCCTACATGTGGATTGTAGGCAATATCCTGGGCGTGAGCTACGGCAGCGCGGTGATGCTCGACCTGGAGGAGCAAGGCAAAATTACGCCCGAGGAGGCGAACGACGTGAACTACCACCTCATCATGAACCACAGCCTGCTCGAGGACACCATCGTGTTTGCCTCGATGGGCATCCCCGCGCTATGGATTATTTCAAATCGTTTCCTGTTTGCCCTAATCGTTGTTTGGGCGAGGAAAGGCGTGAAAGCGCTGCTCAAAATTTCTTCATCGCCCTCTCCTCAATAAGAGAAAGGCGACACATCCACCTTAGGATTCTTCACATTTTTAAGTTTCAGGACGGCTAATTTATACTTTCGAGCCAACGAATATGTAGGTTGCGCAAATAGATATGACAAAGTTTGCGTAGCGATAGGAACAAACTTGTGCAGCGATAGGAACAAACTTGTGCAGCGATAGGAACAAGTTTGTGTGGCTATAGGGACAGGTTTCGGTGGGGATAGGAATGAGTTACCGGGGGAATAGGAATAGGTTACCGTGAGAATAGGATTTGATTTCGGTGGATTGGTGGTTGCGATTTTGGCGGAATATGGTGAGATGAAGTGATTCTGATGGAGTGAGCGAAAAACGAGTGCGGTCGTTTTGAAAAACCACTGCGGTCATTTTCAGAAACGAGCGCAGTCGTTTTTGATGGTAGAGGGTAACAGTTTTTGCGAGGTTGTTGGCAAGTGGAGTTTGCAAAGTGCGGGAAAGCGGTTGGACTTTGAGGAGATTTTTTGGGGTGAAAGTGGAATGGCAGTGGCAAATGTTTGTTTTTTTTGGAAATTATGCCTACCTTTGTAAATGATATTTGCCGCATGTGCAAATGCAGCTTCCTTCACGCGCGTACATTATATTATATATATGCAAATGAGATTTGCCCGCTGGGAAGGCGCATGCGCTCCATGCGGACATGTAGAACCTTAATTAAAAATATGTTTAAACTATTACACACTTCCGATTGGCATCTGGGACAGCAGTTGTTCAACGTCCAACGCTTGGACGACGAGGCGGAGATGCTGGAACAAATCACTGAGATTGCAGAACGTGAGCAGCCAAATGCTTTGGTGGTGAGCGGTGACATTTTTCATTCGCCCCTACCCTCCGCGGCTGCGCAAAAGTTGTTTAACAAAGCGATGCTTCGCCTTCGGCGGGTTTGCCCAGGCACGACGATTGTTGTGATTGCTGGCAACCACGATGGCACGCTTCGCCTTGAGGCTTGGGAAGAACCGTGGTCGGAACTTGGCATCCGCCTCATCAGCACGGTGAAGGTGCAAAGGACTGATGGCCATGTGGTTGCAGACTATGACGCGCATATCGTTGAGGTGCGCGAGGGTTTGCGCCCTGACGGGAAGCTGCTGGGCCTGATTGGCGGCGTTCCTTTCACCTATCCGCAGAACTATCCGCACGTTTCGGAAACGGAGGCGACCGAAAGCGAGGAGACTGAAGGCGGTAGCGATAAGTCGCTGGCTGAGCGCAGAAAGAATGCAAGGCAAAGCGCTTATTTCAAAGGACTTACGGAAAGGATTGCAGCGCGCAACGAAATGGACGTGCCTGTGGTGCTCATGGCGCACCTGGCGCTGGAGGGCAGCAAGCTGAGCGAGGAGGAAGAGCGATGGATTGGCAACGTGCAGTGCCTGCCTGTGAGCGCGCTGGGCGGCGGCTATGACTACTTGGCGCTGGGGCATATCCACAAGCCGCAGTCGCTCAATGCGCAAGGCAATGTGCGGTATGCTGGCGCTCCGTTGGCGGTGAACTTCGGCGAAACCTCTTCGCACGGCGTAACGCTGGTAGAGATTGACGCGCAAAAGAATTGCCGCGTTGAGGAAATTGCGCTGAGTCCTTCGCATCCGCTCATCACTTGGCCCAATGAGGCGGTTACGCTTGAAGAGGCATTGGCGCACATTGATGCTTTAGCGGAAAGGAATGCCTATGTTCGCCTGCACGTGAAGACGCCACTTCCGACGAACAGCATGTCGCTGGCAACCACGAAGCTGGAGGAAATAGGTTGCCGTTTCTGCACTTTCCTGACTGAGGCAACGGGACAGGGGATGAGCGACATTGCCCTGCGCAATACCCAGCAGCTCACTCGCTTCGACCTTCAGCAGGCAACGCCCATCAGCATTGCCCGCATGTATTTGGAGGGCAAGGACATGGAGCTGACGGAGGAAATGGAGCAGATGCTGAACGAGTGTTTGGAGCAAGTTAAACAAGAAGAACAGGAGAAATAAGGGAGAAAGGAGAAAAAGATTATGAGATTTAAGAAACTGGAAATAAACAACTTGGCGTCGATTGAAGAAGCAACGATTGACTTCAGCGGCGAAGAACTGGGAAACGAATCGCTGTTCCTGATAACGGGTGAAACAGGTGCGGGCAAAACGACTTTGCTCGATGCCATTTGCTTGGCGCTGTACAATAAGGTGCCGCGCTTTGAGCAGTATAAAAATGACAAACAAGACAGCAGTTCCAAGGTGAAAGACGTGAGGCAACTGCTTCGCCGCGGCGCAAAAAAAGCGAGCGTGAAGCTGACTTTTGTGGGCAATGACGGCGAAAGCGAATATGTGGCTGAGTGGATTGCTGAGCTGAACAAGAAAAACAATCTGAATAGCGTTGTGCGACATCTCACGCTGCCTACGAGGAAAAAACTTGAAAAATCCACCGAAGTGGCAAACAAGCTGGAAGATATTATCGGCATCTCGTTCACGGATTTTTGCCGCACTACCCTGCTTGCGCAAGGCGAGTTTGACCGCTTTCTGAAAGGCGAAGCAAAGGAAAAGTCGAATATCCTTGGGAAGCTCGTTGGCACGGCCATCTTTGAGAAAGTCGGCAAGAAGATTTTTGAGATTCACAAAAGCAAAGAAGCGGCATGGAAGAAGCAAGACACGGTGCTGGAAACAAAGAAAAAGAATTTGCTTTCACCTGAGGAACAAGAAGATAAGGCCAAGGAACTTGACGAGAAAAAGGGTGAACTGAAGGGGCTGGAGGTGCGTTCCACTGCGTTTTCTACCAAGAAGAAATGGTTGGAAGATACTGCAAAAGCTGAAGAGAAGCGTAAGAAATGGAGCGAAGAAAAGCAGCAACTGGAGGAGGTTCGCGGGTCAGAGAAATTCCAGAATGAGACAAAAACGCTGGCAGACTGGGAAGCGAGCGCTGAGGCCAGGCGATTGCTCAATGATAGCGACCAAGCAACGAAGGAACTGTCTGACCTTCAGAAAAATGAAAACGCGCTGAAGCAGGAAGCGGGAGAACTGTATGCACAGAACCAGTTCGTGAAGCGCGAAATCAATCAGCTAGACGATGCCATTTCCCAAACGAAGCAGCAACTTGAGGCGCAGCAAGCGCACGAAGCGATGTTTGGTGCTGTTGAGGTGATTAAGCAGCACTTGAAGCAGGTGCTTGACGCACAGCGCAAAATCAAGCAATATACTTCTGAAAAGGAGACTGCGGAGGCAAAAGTCAAGGAATTGACTAAACAGAAAACGAGTCTTGACGGGCAATGCACAGATTTGGAAGGGAAACTGAATGAGAACGAGGTCGCAACAAAGAAGAAGAAGGAAGAACGCGATGCATTGGACCCGAATGGCGTGAATGAGCGAATGAAGAATAGCTATGCACTGCAAGGAAAACTCGAAAAGATCGGACGGCAGTGGGAGGACATTTGCACGAAGAAAGACTCTCTAAATAAGGCCATTAAGAAACAAGCGGAACTTGAAGAAACAATTCAAAATTTAAAGAAAGCGATAGACGTTAAGACGGGTGAAGTGAAAACGCTTGAAGGAACGCTCAAAGCCACGCGCGAAGCATACGACAAGGCTTTCACTAGCACAAAAGATTGGGTGAAGGAAGTGCGCAAGCAACTTCACGCAGGCGATATTTGCCCTGTGTGCGGAAAGAAAGTGGAGACTGCGCTGAGCGATGAGCCGTTTTCCGAAACTTTCAAGCATTATGAGGACCTGAAGAACCAGCAGCAGAAGCAATTCGATGAGACGCAAAATGAATTGGCGGGGTTGAAAGCGACGAAAGACGCGACGAAAAAGCAACTGGACGATAACGTTGCTGAACAAGAAAAGCAGCAAAATCAGTTGACGCAAGCGCTGTCTACTCTGAAGGAGTTGTGCAATGGTGCGGGAATGGCTTTCGAAGGAGACTTCCCTGCTGAGCAATTGGAGGCGAGGAAAGATGCTGTTGCACAGGCACTGAAGGAGATTAACCAGAAGCAGGAGCAAATCAAGAGATTGAACCAAGAACTGGATGGTCTTTCAACAGGGGAAGAAAAGCTGCGAAAGCTGTCTGAAGAAACAAAGAAAAGGCTTGGGGAAATTGAGCTGGATTTAACCTCAGCAAATGGCATCATTGACAATTGCACCAAGAACATTGCAGAACAAGGACAGGCAGCAGAAAAGGGCATGGCAGATGCTGGCGAACGAATTTCCTGGGAAAACTGGGAAAAAGACTTTGCTGTGAGTCCCGTTGATTTCCAACAGAAACTGCAAACGGCGGCACAACGATATGGAAAATTGAAGGCGCAAGCAGAAAAGCAGCAGGATACTTTAGGCGAACTTCAGCAGCTGTGGAGCAACGCCGTCAATGCTTGCCGAGAGCATTTCCTGGAGGCGGACTTGCAGAAAATTGCGCCTGCGCTGCCAGAAGGCACCACACATTCTGAAAATCTGCCTGAGCAATGGCATGAGTTGAATAAAGGCCTTCTGAAAAACAAGGAGCAACTAAACAACCAGAATGAGCGCATCGCACAGAATAAACAGAAAATTGACGCCTTCTATGCGGCGCATCAAGAGATAAATTCCGTAAGAATGCAGTATCTTCTGCAGCAGCAAGAGTCTGAAATACAGTCGCTTAAGAATAAACACCAGAAGAACGAGCGAGAGTGGAATGAACTCCTAGGACAGGAAAGGCAGCTGCTTCAGACGGAAAAGGAATTGCAAGAAAAGAAACCAACCTTCGAACCAGAAGAGAATTGGGCATTTCTCGCTGAGCGCTTGCAGGAATGCGAGGCGCAGAAGGGTGAGATTAACCAGCGAATCGGTGAGTTGAAACAACAGTTGAAGACCGACGAAGAGACGCGAAAGCAATGCGAAAAAGACTTGCAGAAGCTGGAAGAACTTCAACAAGAGGAGAACCGCTGGGCACACCTGAACGGACTGTTTGGCAGTTCTCAAGGCGACACGTTTAGGATAATCGCCCTCAGTTTTGTGCTGCGCGACTTGCTGCAAATGGCCAACGAACACCTGTCGCGATTCACCAACAACCGCTACACGCTGACGTGCGAAGTGGGTTCGTTCAACATCCGCGTCATCGACAACTTCAGCGGCAGCGAACCGCGCAATGCTTCTACGCTTTCTGGCGGCGAGAGTTTCATGGTTTCGCTTGCACTGGCCATCGCGCTGGCGAACATGAACACGACGCAATCGTCATGCGACACGCTGTTCATTGACGAAGGATTCGGTTCGCTCGACGAGAAGCACCTCGACGATGTCATCACCTGTCTTGAGAAACTGCAACAGAGCGAGGGCAAGAAGGTGGGCATCATCAGCCACGTGGACATGCTGAAAACGCGCATACCCACACGCATTGACGTGGAGCGAACCAACGCCACAACCAGCAAAGTAGTAGTGCGCAGCGGCCTGTCCGCAGCCATTTAATCGTTGAGAAGAATGCCAGTCAGTATTCTGCCAGAATGAATGCCGAGCCGACGGGCCGAGAAGAAGCGGTCGGAATGAGTAAAGGTGTCGATGTTGGCCAACCGAATATGGCGCACATCGACGCCTTTTTCAGTGAGTTGCAGTTGATTGGCGGCAAAAAGGTCAATGTGCCACTTCGTTTCGCCAGTGGCAGGATTGGGCATGCGCGCCGCAATGCTTTCCATGGGAAAATTCGCCTGACGGAAAGCCTCGTACACTTCATCGCCCACCTCAAAGCTCGGCATGGCGATGCCTGGACCAATGGCTGCCTGCAGGTCTTCAGCGCGTGTGCCAAACGCCTGCCGCATCGCCTCAATAGTGCTTTGCACGATGCGTTGCTGTGTACCACGCCATCCCGCATGAATGGTGGCAATGGCACGTCGCACGGGGTCGAAAAGCAGCACAGGAATGCAGTCGGCGGTCGAAACGCAAAGGCAGATGCCTCGCTCCGTGGTCATGAGTGCATCAATGCCTTCCAACAGCTCGCGCCGTTCCGCCTCTGGCAATGCCAAAAACGCATCCGACACATGGCGGGTCTGCGTGCCATGCGTCTGATGCGGAATGATGATGTGTGCTGCCGGAATGCCCAAACTTTCGGCAAGCAACTGCCGATTCTGCGCCACATGCGCGGGGTTGTCGCCACAAAACGCGTTGGCGTTGAACGAGGCGTAGTTGCCCACGCTCACCCCGCCGCCGCGTTCGGTGGAGAAAGCCGTCACCTGGTCGCAGCCGAAATCGTAGCGCAAGCAGTTCATTGGTCTTCGTATTCGAGCGAATCCCAGTCGATTTCCTCCTCGTCATCGCCCGCGTCCTCGTCAGTGTCCTGCCACGGCTGCTCCTCGTCTTCGCCCTCTTCCTCCAGTTCGCGCTGCAAGTGGGCGAAGTTTTTCGACTGATGTACAATGGTTTGCGTGCCTGCAATGGCCGCCAGTTTGTTGCTTTCGCTATTCATCTCTTGCCAAAGCACGTCCTTCAGTTCGGTAAGTCCAAAGCCCGTCACGGCGCTGATGAAGACCACGGGAATGCCCTCGGGCAGCGTCTCCTTCAGCATCTGCATCAGTTCGTCGTCAAGCAGGTCGCACTTCGTCACCGCCAGCACCTTGCCTTTGTCGAGCAGTTCGGGGTTGAACGTCGTGAGCTCGTTCAGCAGAATTTCATATTCACGCTTAATGTCGTTCGTGTCGCCCGGCACCATGAAGAGCAGCAGCGAATTGCGCTCAATGTGGCGCAGGAAGCGCAGTCCAAGTCCCTTGCCCTCGCTCGCGCCCTCAATGATTCCCGGAATGTCGGCAATCACAAACGACTGGTCGTTGCGGTAAGGCACGATGCCCAGCGACGGTTCAAGCGTGGTGAAGGGATAGTTGCCGATTTTCGGCTTGGCCGACGACATCGCCGAAACCAGCGTCGATTTGCCCGCATTGGGGAAGCCCACCAAGCCGACATCGGCAAGCAGTTTCAGTTCCAGGATAATCGTCATCTCCTGCATCGGTTCGCCCGGCTGGCAATAGCGCGGCGCCTGATTCGTGGCAGTGGCGAAATTGAAATTGCCAAGGCCGCCGCGGCCGCCGCGCAGCACCACCACCTCCTGCCCGTGCTCAGTCACGTCGCAAAGATATTCGCCCGTCTCGGCGTTGTAGGCCACCGTGCCGCAAGGTACCTCAATATACGCGTCAGCGCCCTGCTTGCCCGTCATGCGGTTCTTCGAGCCATTGCCCCCATGCTCCGCCCTCACGTGACGGTTGTAGCGCAAGTGCAGCAAAGTCCAATAATTGCGGTTGCCGCGCAAAATCACATTGCCGCCATTGCCGCCATTGCCGCCGTCAGGACCGCCCTTTGGCACATACTTCGCCCGGTGCATGTGGTCGCTGCCACGCCCGCCCTTGCCGCTGCGGCAATAAATCTTCACATAGTCAATAAAATTACTCTCTGCCATTTCCTTCAATCAAAACTTGGGAAGTTAAACACGAAAAATCACAAAATGACGAATGACGCCTGGACATGCCAGAACCGCCATTCGTCATCCTATCCTTTGCCGCCCTTATTTGTTGGCTTCAATTCCCTCGAAGATTTCCTGAAGCATCAGCTCCTTCGAACCCTTCCAGGTGAACGAATGGCGAATGCCCTCCTTCTCAAACCAAGCCGAAAGCGGCTCAGTCTGAGCATGATACACGGCAAAACGCTTCTTAATCGTCTCCTCATTGTCGTCAGCGCGGCCCTGCTCCTGAGCGCGGCGAAGCAGACGGAACATCAGCGTGTCCTCATCCACATTCAGCTCAATCATCATGCCCATGTCGTCGCCGCGCTCCGCAAGCATCTGCTTCAGCGCCTCAGCCTGAGCAATCGTGCGGGGGAAACCATCGAAAATCACCCCCTTGCCCTTCTCAATGCCGTCGTAAGTTTTCGCCAAAATGTCAATCATCAAGTCATCAGGAATCAACTGACCATTGTCAATGTAGCCCTTCGCCACCTTCCCAAGCTCAGTCTCATTCTTGATTTCCGCACGCAGCACGTCACCAGTCGAAATGTGACCCATATTGTAGCGCTGCATAATCTCCTCACTATAAGTGCCCTTGCCAGAACCCGGCGCACCAAAAATAATGATATTCTTCATAACAAACCTTTCTTACTCATTAATATTATACATCCGCCTCCCCGCATTGGCAGCGGGAAAGCGCCAATTCATTCACTCCACGACAGTGTAAATATCCTCGTAATTCCTGCCCATCCCGTTATAGTCCAGGCCATAGCCAACAATGAAATTATTCGGAATCTCCATCGCGCAGTAATCCACCTTCAGCGGAACCGTCAGGCAATCAGGTTTCTGCAAGAACGTGCAAATCTTCACGCTCTTAGCACCCTTCGCCTGGAACTGCGGCAGCAGATTATACATCGTGATGCCCGTGTCAACAATATCCTCCACAATAATCACATCGCGCGCCTGCAAATTCGCATTCACGCCAATCAACTCGCGAACCACACCCGTGGTCTGCATGCCATTGTACGAAGAAAAACGAGCGAAAATCACCTCCGGCTGAAACGTCAGCTGGCGCACCAAATCAGCGGCAAACATAAACGCGCCGTTCAAAATGCACACCATCACAGGGTTACGCCCCTCATAATCCTTATTCAGCACCTCGGCAATCGCCTTCACCTTCTCCTGAATCACCTCCTTCGGAATGGAGCGCTCAAAATTGCGGTCAAGAATTCGTATCATAAAATATCCTGTTTATCAATTATCCATTGCCAGTCAAAGACAAATCATCCGCCCACTGCAAACGCCACGCATACCGAGCTAAGCAACATCATCTCACAAATGCAAACGCTTCAAATCCCTTTCAACGTCACTCAAACCTCACGCTGCAAACGCCCCGCATTCCTTTCAGCACCACTTCATCTCCCGTTGCAAACGTCTCATTTTCCAAGCAAAGCACACTTGCTTTCAGCATCAGACGACTCATCTTTCGGGCAAAGATACAAACATTTTTTCATTCCCACAAAACTTTTCCCACAGAACTGCAACCAAAAACTCCCCCACCCCCGCAAAACCACCCCACTCCCCGCCAATCGCCACCTCCACTTCGCAAAAACACAACCCCAACACGACAAAAACGCAACCCTATCCTCGCCAAAACGAAATCACGTCTCCAGAAAAACGCAATCACCACACCGCCAAAACCCATCCCTATCCTGGCAAAAGCCTGTTCCTATCCCCACGCAAACCCATTCCTATCCCCACACAAACCAAATCATATCGTCGCGCAAACCAAATCATATCACAACACAAATCTTGTCCTAACATCACAAAAACTCAATCATAGATGACTGTCTAATTCCAGACGTTCGTCACCCCAACTCCAGACGTTCGTGACCGCAATTCCAGACGTTCGTAAGCACCTATTCTATACGTTCGTCTGATTCATTTCAGACGTTCGTCAGAGCACATACAAACATTCGCCCCAATCCACCAGCACTTTAGCCAGTTAATTGTTAATTGCCGACCCACCTTGTTGCATGTTTCGCAAAAAAGCGTTACCTTTGCAACCGACGCCCCGGCAAATGCCCTGAAGTGCCATACACTCACATCAAAAACCACACAAATGACATAGAACAACATACCATAATAATATAAGTAAGCGTTAACTCTATTCTTTGCTCCAAAAATTCGCCAAAATTTTAATCGTAAAAGAATAACGGTTGATGCTCACGCTTCGGCGTGGGCTTTTTGCTCGTTATGTACGATTGGCGTTTGGCGATGCCTTGGAGCAGTAACGGCAATTAAGTCTGCGCCTTTTTTGTGGACTGAAATCGCCTAACTCCCTCAATCCACGCCATGCAAATCGGACATGAAATCCACAAAGAACTGAAGCGGCAAGAGCGAACCGTCACTTGGCTCGCCCGAAAACTCAACTGCCACCGCCAAAACGTATACGACATCTTCCAGCGCCAAACCATCGACACGCAGCTCCTGCTACGCATCTCCGCCATCCTCCACCGCGACTTCTTCCAGCTCTATTCCGCCGAATTGCAAACCAAAATGTCAAAAGAAACTTGACAATACTGTTGTGAAATCTGCTCCAATTTCGCCAAACCTTCTGCGACGCGCCTTTCTTGCTGCATTTCACATTTCCCCGTAACTTTGCAAAAAATTCTGAAAAAGCATTAAAAATGGCAGTTTGCGCTTTTCATAATTTCTTATTGATAGTTAGAAGAAAAAAGAAAAGAATGGCGCGGACTGCCTTTTTTTACTAATAACATTCACGAAAAATGCATCAGTTCTTGAAACAACACATAAAAGGAAACAATTTGCCGGAGAAAGATCTGATTAATTTTTCGGTCTTCCTGATATTTTTTGAAAAAGAAATAAAAGAAAACTACGGGAATTATGCGCAGAAATGGAATAATGCCACTTTTAACACCTTTTGCACATCGAATGAAATAGATAAAAAGGTGAGAACCAATCAAAAAAGAAAAAACAACTATTTTATTTTTGAGGCACAAAAAGGAGGAAAAAGCATTAATGACTATACGCATCATTTCTTTCGGCATATTCGGAATGCCTTTGCCCATGGAAATGTCAATAAAAAAATTGAAGGAAGGAAAAGACATGCCTATTATGTCATAAAAGATTATAATTATAACAAGAAACCAACAATGGACGGGAAAATAAGAGTGGACTTATTTTGGCAAATGATAGATTTATTACTTAAATAAAATAGATTTATTACTTAAATAAAGTTGAACCTATAAAACCGAACAAAATGAGAAAAATTAAATTTTTAGCGGTAGTTGCCGCATGTCTGCTGAGCCTAAGCGCTTCGGCACAGTCAACGAGTCAAAAGTCTTTCTTCAGCGACATTCAGTTTGGAGTTCGTGGAGGCTTGAATTTCGCAACTTTCAAAGCTGATATAGTTAGTGGTTCTGGACAACTGATTGGCGGAACTCGGATAGTTGCAGACTCATATTTTTTGTCTCGAACAGCATTCCACGTGGGTGCAGTTGCTGAGAAAAATTTGTGGAATAATTTCTATCTCCAGCCAGGTTTGTTCCTCACTTCTAAAGGAAGTGCATATGATGCATCTGCTGCACATCCTGTTGCACATGAAAAGTATAATTCTGACTTGAAAATTAAGCTGTTGTATTTGGAACTTCCGATTTTGCTCCAATATCATCTTGATACGAAATGGAATGTGCAATTTCAACTTGGTGTAGGTCCGTATGTTGCATATTGCATAAATGGAAAATATGGAACTAGTGATTCTAATATTAATGTCTTTCGTGATGACAGATTATGTAGGTTTGATTGGGGAGTTATATTTAATGTAGGGGCTGTTTATCAACACATTTATCTGGGACTGGGTTATGAACTTGGTCTTTATAATATAGTGGATGGAAATTATCGCGATGATATATCGCAGAAGAATAGAAACTTTTATATTTCAGTAGGTTATAACTTCTAAAGAATCCATGGGGGGCGTGCAAACAAATGTACGCCCCTACATAAATTTAAGAGCGACTATATGTGTGACGCAATTGGACAATGTAACGAAAAATCGGGGAATGGTAGCAAACCAAATTCATCCCGTTCCATGGCCAATCAAAAAGATGTAGAGGCTGCGATTCAAGAATATGTGCAAAAGCATCCCGAACTTGTAGCTGCAGACACCAACTCAGCTAAAGGAAGAACAAACGATTTTACCTACGAACTGGAAAAACTCGCAAACGTTACAGCAACACTAACCGAGTCCCCAACGAAAGAAAAGGAAAATTATATATTCCATGGCACATTCAAAGCAACGATGAAAGAGAAAAAAGAAGGTGCGGGAACTTCTAAATACACGGGAAACTTTATTGAGGAAAATTTCGATTTCAGCGCTACGGCCACAGTAATACCTAATACACTCAACGAACCCGTTGTAAAGGAAATCACCAACATATTTGTTAAGAAAAGAAGCTGATAATAACTATTGTTGTACACAATAGACATTAATAAAGCAGGATGCACTCGTGAGTGCATCCTGCTTGCTTTTTTCCTGCGGAGAGACGGGGATTCGAACCCCGGAACCGCTTTGGACGGTTACACGCTTTCCAGGCGTGCCTCTTCAGCCACTCGAGCATCTCTCCTTTTTATTTGCGGATGCAAAGGTAGGCAAAATTAGCGAAAGGAAAAAATCTTTTCGCCGTTTTTTTCAGTATTCGCTACTCTGCGCGGATGTTTTTGCAGGTTTGGTGACTGTATGACACTGAAACGAGTTAACTCATTTGTGCAAACTGGTTCACTGATTTTGCGAAACGAGTTAACTCATTTTTGAAAACGACCGCAGTCATTTCTGAAAACGAGCGCAGTCATTTCTGAAAACGAGCGCAGTCATTTCTGAAAACGACTGCAGTGGTTTTGGAAAACGACCGCAGTCGTTTTTGCAAACGAGTGCGGTCGTTTTTGTTTTGGTGCACGAAGAACTACGCCATGAGCGCCCCCATATATAATATGGTGTAGGAACTTCTCAGAATCAGGTGAGCATGTTGGTGAGGAAGATGTCGGCAAAGAGGACGAGGATGGAGGAGGTGACGACGGCGTCGGTGGAGGCTTTGCCCACTTCCACGGAGCCGCCCTGCACGGAGTAGCCCTTGTAGGCGGAGACGGTGGTGATGATGAAGGCATAGACCAGGGCCTTTATCATGCCGCACCAGAAGAACCAGGGGTTGAATTCGTAGCGGAATCCTTCGGTGAGCTCGGGTATGGTGGTGGTGCCCAGGAGCGATGTGGCGTAGGCGCCGATGATGCCGCTGGCCACGGAGAGGGTGACGAGCACGGGCATGATGGTGATGAGGCCTACGACTTTGGGCAGGATGAGGTAGTTGGCGGAGTTGACACCCATGATGTCGAGGGCGTCTATTTGCTGTGTGATGCGCATGGTGCCGAGTTCGGAGGCGATGTTGGAGCCTACTTTTCCGGCGAGGATGAGGCACATGATGGATGAGGAGAACTCGAGGAGCATGATTTCGCGGGTGGTGTAGCCCACGACCATGCGTGGCATCCAGGGAGACTGGATGTTGAGCTTGATTTGCAGGCAAATCACTGCTCCGATGAAGAAGGAGATGATGAGCACGAGGCCGATGGAGTTGTAGCCGAGTTGGTACATTTCATCGACGTATCGCTTGAGGAACATGCGCATGCGGTCGGGCTTTGCGATGACCTTCGAAAGGAGTATGGTGTATTGTCCTACTTCCCGCAGTGATGACTTGAGTGTGAGCATTCTGGCGTTGGCAATGGGGTTTAGCGCTCCGCGTTTGCGGCGGTGTGCATTGAAATTGTGTTGCAAAGATAGGAATTTTGCATGGAAATAGGTTTGATTTGAATGTTTTTTTCTATCTTTGCATCTAAAATCGAAACGAAAATGAGCAATGCAGGCGAAGAACAGGTGCATGTAGGCACTCCAAATGCGGGCGACGCGGAGGTTCCCACGTGGAGCGAAGGGCATGAGGTGCTCTACACGCGCCACCTGATGAAGACGTATGGCAAGCGCACGGTGGTCAACGATGTGTCCATCCATGTGCGGCAGGGCGAAATCGTGGGTTTGCTGGGTCCGAACGGCGCTGGCAAGACGACTTCGTTCTACATGACCACGGGTCTGGTGGTGCCAAATGGCGGAAGGGTGTTTCTCAACGATTTGGAAATCACGGACTTCCCCGTCGCCAAGCGTGCTCAGGCTGGCGTGGGCTATCTGGCGCAGGAGGCGAGCGTTTTCCGCACCATGAGCGTGGAGGACAACCTGATGACGGTGCTTGAGCTGCGCAAGGAACTGACGCGCGAGCAGATGGTGGCGAAGATGGAGAGCCTGATTGAGGAATTCCGCCTGCAGAAGGTGAGGAAAAACCGCGGCAACCAGTTGTCGGGCGGTGAGCGCCGCCGCTGCGAGATTGCACGCTGCCTGGCCATTGACCCGAAGTTCATCATGCTCGACGAGCCGTTTGCCGGCGTTGACCCCATTGCCGTGGAGGACATTCAGTACATCGTTTGGAAGCTGAAGGACCGCAACATCGGCATCCTCATCACCGACCACAACGTGCAGGAAACGCTGTGCATCACGGACCGCGCCTACCTGCTCTTCGAAGGCCGCATCCTCTTCAAGGGCACGCCCGAAGAACTGGCCGCCAACGACGTGGTGAAGGACAAGTACCTCGGTTCCACGTTCGTGCTGCGCCCCAAGGATTTCCAACTGATTGAAGAGAAAAAGAAACGCGAAGAAGGATAGGAACTTATAAACTTATAAACTTAAAAACTCAAAAACTTAAAAACTCATAGCCTCAAAACCTTAAAAACTTAACACTATGGACGATGATGGATTCATTGCAAAAGAAACACTCGACGCCGCGTGGGAACGTGGTTCGCGCGACTACATTTACGCCATAACGGATGCCTATTTGCAGCACCTCGACGGCGGCTTGACGGAATATAACATGGATGCGCTGAATGCCAACCAGCATGCGCTCTTGGCCTACCGATACATCCTCGATGAGGTGATGGAAGGCGGATGGATTCAGTTGATTCAGAATGGTTTAGGCAACTACGTGCTGGCTGGTCCGTTTGCCATGCTGATGAAGAAGCAGTGGGGTTTGGAAGAGTTTGGAAAGTACATCTACAAGGTGCGGAAGGAATACCTGGCCCACAAGAAGGAGCTGGAAGCGCCGATGAGTGATGAGGAGTTCATGGCACTGTATGAGCAGTACGAAACGATGAACGAACTGGGCGATGCCTTCCTCGACGACTTCGAGGAGCAAGTCACGCCGTCTGTTGCCGACTATGTGCGGCAGAACGAAGAAAGTTTTGTGTAAGAAAACTATGTCTGGAAAAGAAAAGAAGAAGGATTCAAGAATCAACATCAAGAACAAGCGCGCCAGTTTTGAGTACGCTTTCATAGACCGTTTCACCGCCGGCATCGTGCTGAGCGGCACGGAAATCAAGTCCATCCGCATGGGCAAAGCCAGCCTGGTGGACACTTATTGCTATTTTGTGGCAGGTGAACTGTGGGTTAAGAACATGAACATATCGCTCTATGCGCAAGGCAGTTATAACAACCACGAAGTGCGCCGCGACCGCAAACTGCTGCTGCAGCGCAAGGAACTGCGCAACCTGGAGCGCGAGAGCAAGACGCCGGGTTTCACCATCGTGCCAGTCAGGCTGTTCGTGAACGAAAAAGGCTTGGCAAAACTGGAGATTGCGCTTGCCAAGGGCAAGAAGGAATATGACAAGCGCGAAACACTGAAAGAGAAAGAGGACCGCCGCGCCATGGACCGCGCCATGAAGTTTTAGGAGCAATGAAGAACCTGGAACAACTGGTGAAGGAACGCATCCTCATCCTCGACGGAGCGATGGGAACGATGATTCCGCGCAAAACGCTGACTGAGGAGGACTATCGCGGCACGCGCTTCGCCCAGAACGACAAGGCTTTGCGCGGCAATGTGGACGTACTGAACATCACGCGGCCCGACATCATTGCCAACATCCACCGCCGCTACTTGGAAGCAGGCGCTGACATCATCACCACCAACACTTTTTCGTCGCAGCGTATCTCGCAAAGCGACTACGGATTAGAGGATTTCTCCGCCGAAATGGCAACCGCTGGGGTGCGCATTGCCCGCGAACTGGCCGACCAATTTAGCACGGAAGACAAACCGCGATTCGTTGCGGGAAGCATTGGCCCGAGCAACAAATCGTGCTCCATCAGCCCCGATGTGAACGACCCAGCAAAGCGCAACCTTCACTTCAGCGAACTTCAGGAAAGTTATGTGGAACAGATGGTTGCACTGCTCAGCGCAGGAGTCGATGCTTTGCTCATAGAAACCATTTTCGACACGCTCAATGCCAAGGCGGCCATCTGCGCTGCCGAGCAAGCCATGAAGGCCGCTGGCAGGCAAGTGCCGCTGATGTTGAGCGTGACGGTGAGCGACCAATCGGGCCACACGCTTTCGGGCCAGACGCTCGACGCCTTCCTCACCTCCATCGGCCACGCCAAAGTGTTCAGCGTAGGCCTGAACTGCTCGTTCGGTGCCGACCTCATGCTGCCTTTCCTCCGCGAAATGGCGCTCTCTCCTTATTATATTAGCGCCTATCCCAACGCCGGGCTGCCCAACGCCCTCGGCGAATACGACCAGACGCCGGAACTCATGGCGCAGCAGATGGCGCAGTTTGTTGACGAAGGATTGGTCAACATCATCGGCGGTTGCTGCGGCACAACCGATGCTTTCATTGCGAAATATCCGCAAATCGTGGCGGGCAAAGCGCCGCACTGCCCTGCCCCGCCCTCGCAAAACCTTTGCCTTTCAGGACTCGAAAGGCTGGAACTCACTCCCGAGCGCCGCTTCATCAACGTGGGCGAACGCTGCAATGTGGCGGGTTCGCGCAAGTTTTTGCGACTCATTTCAGAGAAGAATTACGACGAAGCGCTCGCCATTGCCCGCAAGCAGGTGGAGGACGGCGCGCTGGTGCTCGACGTGAACATGGACGACGGCCTGCTCGACGCCAAGGCGGAGATGTGCCACTTCCTCAACCTCATGATGAGCGACCCCGACATTGCCCGCGTGCCGGTGATGATTGACTCCTCAAAATGGGAGGTCATCGACGCCGCGCTACAGTGCGTACAGGGCAAAAGCATCGTCAATTCCATCTCCCTGAAAGAGGGAGAAAAACCTTTCCTGCAAAGGGCTGCGCGCATCAAGCAGATGGGTGCGGCAGTCATTGTCATGGCGTTCGACGAACAGGGTCAGGCAACGACTTTTGAACGAAAAATCGAAGTTTGCCAGCGCGCCTACAAACTGCTGGTGGAGCAGGTGGTTTTCGCCCCCAAGGACATTATTTTCGACCCCAACGTCCTGGCCGTCGGCACGGGCATTGAAGAGCACGCCAACTATGCGCTCGACTTCATCCGCGCCACGGAGTGGATTCGGCAGAACCTGCCCGGAGCGCACGTGAGCGGCGGCGTGAGCAACCTCTCGTTCGCCTTCCGCGGCAACAACTACCTGCGCGAGGCCATCCATGCCGTGTTCCTCTATCACGCCATGGCGAAGGGCATGGACTTCGGCATCGTCAATCCCGCTGCCAAAGTGACTTACGACGACATCGACGCGCCCCTGCTCGAGGCTATTGAGGACCTCCTGCTCAATCGCCGCCCCGATGCCACCGACCGCCTGCTGGCCATTGCGCCTGCCCCTGCGCCAAAAGGTGCGGCGCAAGAGAGCGCTGGTGCCGAAAAGCAAGCGAGCCAAACCGTGGAGGAGCGCCTGGCCAACGCGCTCATCCACGGCATCCCCGACCACCTGGAGCAAGACCTCGCCGAGGCGCTTGCCATGCCTGCCTACGCCAACCCCGTGAGCATCATCGAAGGTCCGCTGATGGACGCCATGAACGAGGTGGGACGCCGCTTTGGCGAAGGCCGCATGTTCCTGCCGCAAGTGGTGAAAACCGCACGGACCATGAAGCGCGCCGTGGCCATTCTGCAACCAAAAATCGAACAATCGCGCTCGGAGCAAACGGCCGCCAACGGCACCATCGTGCTGGGCACGGTGAAGGGCGACGTGCACGACATCGGCAAAAACATCGTCAGCGTCATCCTTTCCTGCAACAACTATCGCATCATCGACCTCGGCGTCATGGTTCCTGCCGAAGACATCGTAGCCGCGGCCGAGGAAAATCATGCCGACATCATCGCGCTTTCAGGCCTCATCACGCCTTCGCTGGAAGAAATGACAAACGTGGCAAAACTGCTGCAGCAGCGCGGTCTGCACATCCCGCTCATGATTGGCGGCGCAACCACCAGCAAACTGCACACCGCCCTGCGCATCGCAACGGTTTACGACGCGCCGGTGGTTTGGATGAAAGACGCTTCGCAAAACGTCCTTGCCGCCGCACAGTTGCTCAGTCCAACCAAACGGCAGGCATACGTGGACCAACTGCGCCAGCGGCAGGCCGAACTGCGCGCACAATATCAAGCGCAACAAGACGCACCAATTCCGCTGGACGAGGCGCGCAAGCGCAAGCCGAATCTTTTCTGAATCAAGACTATGCAAATCATCTACGATAAATATAGCAAGGAAAAACTCAGCACCCTGCCACGCGTGCTCTTCGAAGGGCGCATCATCCTCGTGCTCAATGAGCGCGAAGCGGAGAAAGCGGTGAACTACTTGCTCAGCCAACCCATCCTGGGTTTCGACACCGAGACCCGCCCCACTTTCCGCAAGGGCGTCACCCACCAAGTGGCGCTGCTGCAGGTGTCCACGCACGACACGTGCTTCCTTTTCCGCCTGTGCCGCACCGGCCTTTGCGCCCCCATCATCCGCCTGCTCGAGGACACGACCATCACGAAGGTGGGCCTTTCGCTCAAGGACGATTTCTTCAATCTGAAGCACCGCAAACAATTCCAGCCTGGCACGTTCATCGAGATTCAGAACGAGGTGAAAACGCTGGGCATTGAGGACGCCAGCCTGCAGAAAATCTACGCCAACCTGTTCGGGCAGCGCATTTCCAAAGGCCAGCAACTAACAAACTGGGAAGCCGACGTGCTCACCGAAGCGCAACAGCGCTACGCCGCAACCGACGCTTGGGCGTGCATCAAAATCCATGAGAAGGTGGAGGAACTCATCCGCACCAACGACTACGAACTGCAGTTGCAACCACAACCGCAGCAACAAGCGCAACAATAACACACATTATTATATATATGAAGCAACTCTTTCTGAAATATGGCAAAGACGAAAGCCTGAAGCGCTACCACCCATGGGTCTTCTCTGGCGCCATCCACCACGTGAGCGAGCAACCCGAGGACGGCGAAGTGGTGCAGGTGATGGGCGCCAAGCCCAATGCCGATGGACGCAGTTGGGACTACGAGCATCTGGGCACCGGTCACTTCCAGCGCGGAAGCATCATGGTGCGCATCCTCACGTTCAACGACGAACCCATCGACAAGGACTTCTACACCAAGCGCATCCGCAGCGCCTACAACGCCCGCAAAACCATGGGTCTTGCACCCGTGAACGACCGCACCAACGCCTACCGCCTCGTGCATGGCGAAGGCGACATGCTCTCTGGCCTCGTCATCGACATCTACAAGCAAACGGCCGTGATGCAGGCACATTCGGTGGGCATGCACAACGACCGCATGGTCATTGCCCAAGCGCTCAAGGAGGTGCTGGGCGATGAGGTACAAAACATCTACTACAAGTCGGAAACCACCCTGCCCTTCATGGCCGAAATGAGCGACATCAGCGGTTTTCTGCTCGGCGGAAGCACCGACGACGTAGCCATGGAGAATGGTCTGAAGTTCCATGTGGACTGGCTGAAGGGACAGAAAACGGGTTTCTTCGTTGACCAGCGTGACAACCGCGCCCTGCTGCAGCACTATGCGCAGGACCGCAAGGTGCTAAACATGTTCTGCTACACGGGCGGTTTCTCTTTCTATGCCATGCGCGGCGGCGCCACGCTCGTACACTCAGTTGACTCCTCGCAGAAGGCCATCGACCTCACCAATGCCAATGTGGAACTTAATTTCCCTGACGACCCGCGCCACCAAGCGTTTTGCGCCGATGCCTTCAAGTTCCTGGCCGACATGAAGAAGGACGACTACGACCTCATCGTGCTCGACCCACCAGCCTTTGCCAAGCACCGCGCCGCGCTCCACAACGCGCTCAAGGGCTACACGCGCATCAACGAGAAAGCGTTCCAGAAAATCGCTCACGGCGGCATCCTCTTCACCTTTAGTTGCTCGCAAGTGGTGACGAAAGACCAGTTCCGTGCCGCCGTCTTCACCGCTGCCGCACAGGCCAAGCGGCAAGTGCGCATCCTCCACCAACTCCATCAGCCTGCCGACCACCCCATCAACATCTATCACCCCGAAGGCGAATACCTCAAAGGCCTCGTGCTGCAAGTGGAATGACACAACGGCAAACGGAATGACACAAAAAAAACATGGAGCGCAACTCGTCGCTCCATGTTTTTATATTATGCTACAACGTTACTGTTAGTACGTCTTCCCTCCCTTTTTGGGGAGGGGGGCCGGGGGAGAGGCTCTCATCCCTTATCCCCTCGCCTTAGCCAGCAATTCCTGCTGCTCAGCCGTCAGGTTCTTCGGGATGCTCACATTCAGCGTCAG
>Ga0065711_1030567_pt1 | contig 32121 bp, 14 predicted proteins | sample Hoacrofraction12_FD_59098 | JGI IMG/M metagenome (GOLD analysis project Ga0065711, IMG submission 59098) | Hoatzin crop microbial communities from Cojedes, Venezuela - Epithelial fraction 12 v2 (version 2) | ecosystem: Host-associated > Birds > Digestive system > Esophagus > Crop | place... | reverse complement strand
TCTTCAAAACAGATCAGCTGGAATAAACACTGAGTATATCTTTAAAAGTTGTGTTTTTCCTAGACTCTACCTTAACAGTATATTCAGTAGCAAAGAAAAATCAAGAACTGTATGAAAAATAATCTTAACTAGTTAGAGTCCACCTACAAATGATATCTAATACAAAGTTTCTGCAATATAGCTTTTGAATTTATTACAGAAAAGCAATTCAGAAACTCTGCTAGAAAACTCACAAGAACCTTCTCTCCCCAAATATTTGGCTAGGTCTTACCGAACCAGTGAAATACCTAAACACTTTAAAATTTTCAAAAACTTAAATATTAATTTGGTTTTACACTGAAGAGAAAGTACATGAAGATTTCTAAGAATCAGCTCATCATTATCACATTACTGAAGAATGCCATAAATTTCTGTCTATAGTTGTAAAGCTGACTAATGTCTTGGACCAGGCTCTAATACCAGATGTATATTAGTGGGAAAAACGCTGTACTCTGTTAGTTCCCACGCAAGTGCAGCAAGGTAATGTACGCTGTATTCATGGGTATTCAAACACAGATCTTATGTCAACTCCATGGAGAAAAACATTGATTCAAATTCTACCAGCAGACAGAAGCGTGCCTAAATTCCTAACGAAGGGCATATATTCCAGTTCACCTTAAAGTAAGCTTCCTGTTTTACTCCTCCCCAAAACCTAATGGCTAAGTAATTCTCTCTCCAGAACTCAACAGGATCCATCGCAGCATGAAGGGATTGTTACAGAGAAAAACACATCACTTCTTCCTCTTCCAGCACCACGTTATTTGTGTGGCAAGTATACTGCAGCTGTGAGCTCGTACTTCAGGTTTGCTGCTTCACTATGAGATGTTCCTGTTCTCTTTTTATGAAATAAAACTCAGCAAATTTTTTTTTCCCAAGATTTAGGGAGAACAGTTTTTCCTAGATCTCAGGTATCAAGTGCTGGTGCATTCAGTCCTCGTGTCGGCTCCTGCGGTTGCTCTGAGATCTGCTGGCCCATCTCCAGGTGCCTCAGCGGCCTTGGACACAGACAGCTGCTGGGCTGAGAGATCTCATGTGCACACAGGCAGGTAGGTGGAAGTGGCTACAAGTGCTTACTCCCCACAAGGGAGTTGAACAGTCTGTCCTGCTTTTTCACCTGAAAAGACAAATCTCATTTACCTGAACTGACTTTCAATTTGTATATAAAAAGAAGAAAAGATTTCAATTCTGTGGAAGCTGGAATGGGGTTCTGGAGGTCACCCAGTCGCCTTCCCATTGCTTGATCTTCTCTGTGATCTCCTTTTCATATCTCGGTAACTGACATCATCACTGGGGTTCCTGGAGAAGTAAACGTTGTTGGTCTGGGGTGGCGCTGGGAGTAACAAGCAGAAAGGGACAGGCTGCCCTGAGCTTTCCACAGAAGGAGCAGCCCAGCCAGTGGTCCCCCAGGCCCCTGAGACAGGGGCAGCAGTCACTGTTCCTAAATCTTTCTTTTTCAGAAACTGCGCAGCTCATCTGCATTTGGAAGCTGCAGAGTCTGCAGGTGCTGCAGGAACCACTGGGGTCAGCAAAAGAACAAAAGTTGTTGTAGGGGGGAAGGAGGAAACAACCTCAGGCAAACAGGGTCCTACCACACTTATAAAGTCTGCATATTACTGAGGAGTCTTGACATTTCAGATCAAAACCTGAGCTGAAAGTTACAACTGGAAAAAATCACATGTATTTAAGACCTTGACCCAGCAGCCACAGAACTCCATCTCCTGAAAACAAGCAGTGTATTGGATTTTCTTACTCTATAAAATGAGCTTCTCGGAGAAAAGCATAGGTAGCTAAACCAGTACAGAGGCTGTTATTTGAGTTTCTTCCACAACTACAAGGTACTGGGAAAAGAAGCACCTTTACCAACAACCTCTGCAGCACTACTTACCATAATCAGAAAATGTGCATGATTATGAAGAGAAATAGTAGCCATAGAGTACAAGCGTTTTCTTTACACGACAATTACGAGAGGGTTGAGGGAGTGGGGGGAGACCAAAGGCAACTAGTCTCCATCTTTCCCCACTGTTTAGTTCAAACTTCTTCCCTTGACTTTTTCTCTCCAAGATTTTACATGCTAAGTATTACCACATTTTCTGTTGAAATCAACAGATTTTAGCTCTCATGAAATACTATGTTATTTAATCAATAGTGGAGCACATAATGAGAACTATTCTATAAATATTAACATTACATGCAGTAAAAACAAACATACTGAAAAACCTCTCCTACACCACACGGTGTCTTCAAGTATCTTCAGATTTCATATCCTGTTCCTTGCAGGGCAATGTATTCCCTGACCAAAACAGGCTTACATGTTTGACAGATTCTGAGAAGAAATTCTTTAACAACCGTAAGTCTCTAATCTCAACAAAAGCAATGAATAGGACACGTGGTAGAAACGTATTAATTTTACTGAAAGCTATTCTGCACATCCGAGAAAGCTTCATCTCCACCCATTCTTCATCAGCTTTTATTATTTTATACAGTACAATAAATTTTCAATAAGACCTTGTGTTTTTCTGTCACAGTAGTATGAATTCTTACCCTACTTAATGGATTTGAGGGTTTTTTTCCCTTCCCAGTGTAATTTTTTCAAAATCACAGGCACTTAACATTTCAGATTTATCATAATGAATTTCATACCCAAAGACTGCCAACGATAGGTGTTTGCTATTCTGTTGCTTTTAAGAGGAAAAGTGGGTTTGTATAAACAGCCCTACATCATCTGCCTGGCAAGCTATCCGCTCCATCTGTGAGCAGCTCTTTAGTTTGGAAGTTCCTGCCTAATGGCTGCAGACAGATGTTCTCCTGCTGTAGCTGTAGACACCACAGAGGCTCCTGCCACGTTAATTAATCAGCTTAAACATGTTCCTTTTCCTAATTCAAAAGCCTAAAAACCTTTCTACACAGCAGAAACACAAGGTCTCACCTTACCTCTGAAGCCATGTTTTCCTAAATGTGGTGTTTCTAAATATCCCCTCTAGCTGCTCAGTAGCATTTTCTTTGTCAGGAGACCCCCAGATAACTTACTATTCTGTGTTGTATAGCTCATAGTAGAGCTTTTCTATTATTATCAGAAATTTGTCCCCCTACCATGAATCCATACGGCTCTGAGTATACATACTTAACATGTTACTAGTCTGTCAATACGGGGGGGAAGCGACAACTAGTCAATTCACATGAAAGAAATACGTATAGATGACAGGCAGTCTCTTTTCTTTAATGGTATTACAAATAGCTTTGCTTTCTTCCAGGAGGAAGGAGTTTCTCCTCCTTAAGAGCATCGAATAAACAAGCCTTGTAATGATTCTGCTAACTTCTCTGCATGCTACTTTGTGTAGCTATCAGTCATCTCAATCGATCAAGCGCTGGACTTGCAACATGCCTACTGCCTATTCCCCCCAACACAGATTGCTCAGGAAGTATTTCCCCCAGTATCTGGGGAAGTGGGGACTGTGCATAGCAGCAGTCCTCCCCTTCTCAGATGTCTCCTTCAGACAACTCTATAAACGCATGCCTTATAATGGCACAGTAATACATCTGTCTGTCTTTGCTTCACATAAAAAAGGACTTTTCATCCCTTTAATAGTTACCTAAACAATTTTTATTAGCTGATCTTTTCCACTCTAATTTACTAAGCCTCTACTCATTCATTCTCTTTGTCTTCAGGACATAAATCCACTCCTCTCATAAACATAAACCCAGCCAATGCTTTTATAAATCTGTTGAATATCACCAACTATAGTAGGAAGTTCACTGATGAAAACTGCCTTTATTTCTCTGACATAGGAGGGAATCATCACCCAGGTTACTTTTCCAGCCTCTTTAATAAGGCCTTATCTTTACCTCTGCTTTATGTTTTCACCTTACTATGTACTACAGCAAGGAAGGCCCAGTCAGCTCCCACTTCTGATAATCATTCAGTTGTACATCCCATCCACTTCATCCCTTCCTCTTTTCTTCTTTTCCCTTCTTTCCCTAACATGTGGAAGTTCAGCCTAGCTTGGTGACAAACATGTTTATCCTCTCCTCACCCAAGCAGTCATCTCCTTTTCAGATGGTTTTGGGCAGCTACTCCAAGAGACCAGTATTGTACTATACTTTGACTAAAGTAGCCTGGGACAGCGCCCGAAACACGCCTATGTCCTCCTACACAAGCCAGAAGACTCTAACTCTTGCTTGAGTTTTCCTGAATTCAAGAAGAGGTTGCCCATTGGGGCTGTGCAGTCTCCATCCTCAGAGGTTCCTGAGACCTGCCTGGGTATCGTCCTAAGCAACTGGGTCTGAGGTCACAGCTGAGCCTGCTTGGAGCGGCAGGTTGGACTGGAGACCTGCAAAAGGCCCTTCCACCTGTGTGGTTCTGGGGATTTTAACACGATGTTGTGACTCTGGGCTTGTTTGAGAGTAGAGGATGGCAGACTTGCAGGCAGCTCTGGGCCATTCTTTATCGCTGCAGCTGTTCCTGCTTCTGGAAAGGAAAAAAATGTCTCGCTTTAAACATTTAACAGGATCTTCCTTCTCCACTTTGGGAGATTTTTAAGTTATTACTTTCTTTCATGAATCTGTATATCCACCATATTCTCTGAGTTCTGCTCTCAACGTTTATCCACATTCTCCAGGTCACTGACCCCACTAATCATTCTTTCTACATCACATTTAATCCCACCAAATCTCATTTCCGTTGAAGATTTTGAGAGAGTTCATTTCTGAGATTAACCTATCGAGACTATCTCTGGCAGCAATGTCAATTTATTTTTCATCTTTGCTTTGGCAGGAAGCAGAACATCTTGAACCCTACAAACCTTGCCTGCTGTAAATCAACATTCTCCTCTCTGAATTTCTTTTGGGGAAGCTGCTTTTCAAACTGTGCCCTCCTCCGGTCGTCATCCCACGCAGACAAGCAGTGCTGTCAGGTCAGTGGGCTGCAGACAGCCTGGACGCAGCTCTGGGCACCATCTGATCCAGTCCAGGCAGCCATCTGCAACCTGTTGTAGATTTTGTCCACATCAAAATATTCCACACCCCTCTTCTCCTCCCCCACCATTCATTTTTTCGTTCATTGATGCTTTCTTGTATGTTCTGGGTTCGGACAGTACTGAAAAATGCCACTTATAATATTGATCCAGCTGCACCAGAAATGGAATAGGCCAGAAATCCTGCGCTGAAGTGCCAACCTCTGCTCAGAGCTGCTGAACAGTTAGGCTGCCAAACTCCTGACGACAATGTGGTTGCTATTAAAACCCTATCTTCTCATCTACGAGACCTTACTTGAAGTTCTGCAATTGCTGGTTTTGGGGATGCGTTTCACACCACAATTTAGCCTCGTGTCCCCTGAGCCAATGCATTTTCTTTGGCCCTGCGAGGCATTCGGCCTTCAGCAAAGGGCAGCTAGGTGGGTGTTGGTGTTCCAAGTCTCAGCCCCTGTCGCTCTTTAACTGTTCAGATTTTATTTATGTTTTGATTTTGTAGCAGCTTTCCCACAGTCTCTTGCATAAACTCATTAAACTGCTGAGGCACATGCAAAATCTTGCTATATAGGATGCATATATCTTGTTTCCCAGATATTTCTCACCTAGAGATGTCTAAAGAGCAACTGTCCACCAGTGGGACAAAGTTTTGAGCAACAGTTTCCCTAACCAATGCAGCTACTGAAATGCACTACATATGTTTGCAGAAATAGTTCAAATCTTGTGAGAAAAGTTCCTTCTCCTACTCTCTTATCTCAGTTGCATGACACCAAATCAATACTTTGTAACTGCAGCTATTCAGCTAGGCAGATTCACACCAGTAATTTACAAGACTTCAAAAAATAAAACATTCTCAGGCTCCACTTGGGCATTTGGCATCTTTCAGACAGCATGCCATCATAAGACATTACACCATGCTTTGATCTGTGAAGTCTCCCATGCATTAAGTGATTTTTAGAATGCAATTGCTGCAGAGCACACAATCTTTTTTTTCACTCCCACAGTTAAAAATATATGCTTTAAACCCCTGAAATAGACAGTATGTGTGATGTATCCAAGAGCAAGACCTGTAAAGATGAGCAGACTAGTATCATCATAGGCTAGAAGTCCAAGATAATTCAAGGTAGCAGCTGGAGACTGAACTAACATGTTTTACTCAGCCAAGTCATCTCTACTCTTCTCTATATTGTCAGAAAGTTCCTGCCCCTCAACTGCCTCCAGTGTTTTACTGCTGCAAATATTTGTGTAAGCCATGATGAAAATGAAAAAAAAAAAAAGCAAAAGCAGTCCAGTACAAATTTGGTTCTCTCAGCCACTCCAGCTTCCCAATTATCACTTGGTATCAGCACAGCAATGAGAACTGGTGAAGTGAACATCGCCACTAGAAACATTTACATGGCAATTCAGGAGTAAAACCAAGTCCTCTGTCCTTGTTTTCTTTAAACCACGGGATAGATCGCACACATCAATTATTCTAACGACAAACTACTAATTCATGGCAATGATCCAGGACTTCTCTAGAGACTATATGGGCAAAGCAACAGGTGGCAAAGGTGGCCATGAATTAAATCAGACTGGTGCAGCATTTGAGCAGCCAGGTGCCTGAACAACCCTCCAATGGGAAGAAAAGCAGAGCACAAAGAAAAATTAAGTAGAAATACATAGATGCATTTTAAAGATTTTTAAGATGTGATGTCTGCCACAGTAGTGAATTGATGAGCTAGTCAGAATTATTTCAGGGTGCATTGTTTATCACAGGAAACAAAGGTTTAAACACCGTGAATATTTGAGGAACATGCCCCTTTCCCAAAATTTTCTTTTACAGTGCAATTCTGAAATGAAAGACTTTGACAAAAAGATTGAAGTCAGAAAATAAATTGTCATCTCACTCTTGTTTACACTTTTATTCACAGGGAAAATAGATTTTTGGGTATAAACTGAAAGAAAACACATACACCCTGACCTTGTTATGTCTTCAAGAGACACTGAAGATTTTTTATGTGACTAGTGACTAAGATCACAAAATATGCAGTTTTTTTCAACTAGTATTGTTAGGGGTTGCTTTCCTTCACAAAGCCTTCTACAAATGGTCAGATGGACCCCGGCCAGTCCAAAATACAGGAAGAACACCAGCCTTTTCCAGTTAATGCAAGCAAGGCATGAATGTAATTTGGTTCAGTTCATTCTCTTGTAGCTGTGAAATCCAAAATCGATTTCACATATTGGAAACCGATGCTGGAAACTGAAACTGGCTTCTGAGAAGCCAAGGTTTTTAAACCATCTAGTCCAAACTCCTTCATATCAAACATCATTCATCCTTTACCCAAATATTAATTAAAAGATTTAGTTCATGCTAAGATGCTTCGGTCTCCAAGACACTTCTGTACTTCAGGACAAAGGTGGAGAACAGGGTGGCACCTCCAGTTTTCAGTACCCACCATCCCTACAACAGGCAGATAAGTGATGGGCCCAGATGATTATAACAGACGAACAAACAAACAAAAAACATCATTCTCCCCAAATGTGACATGTTTTAAAGTAAACTAATGTTGAAATTGAAAAAGGACCTGTACTTATACTCAGGTCACTAAATGATCCTACAGCATAGCTCTGAGTTTCCCCAACACAAAATGTCACTACAACACACAGAGCAAGGTGCAGGGCTGGACCTGAGTTTTGGGATGCTCCAAATGCAGCCCAGTGGAAGGGCGGCTCCTGGTTCTGAGCTCCGGTCCACAAACGGGCAGAGTAAGTGCCATGTCCTAGTGCCACTTTCTTTTTCCACTTGGGTGCAATAAAAGGTGAGTCTAATTGCAGGTGCAATTGAAGCCTTCCATCTGTCAGGTCAGTGCACACTGCCCTACAGTAATATTTAACAATCTGTAAGGCAGAGGCAGGAGACAAGCAGCATTAACTAAACACCACTCATAACTAAGGGAAGTGCTCATAGACAGAACTGAAAAATCAGACGAAAATTAATAGAACAGCCAGAAGAAAATCACATTATGTCCTTCAGGCAAGAGAGCATTCAAATAGCATCTATTCCATCTTCATAACCTATGGGTAATTATCTCTCACTAGAGTTTTGAACCTCAAATTACTAAATTTCATTAAACCTCAGACCTCAGGATAAATACCACTGTAGAAATAGGATGTCTTTCCTCTGTGAGAGGCATTAGTCCTGAGGAGGTCACATTGCTAAGCAGAAGAGAAGTCACTTTGAAAAAGAACTCGCACGTTCGCTGAGGCAAGACAACAGGCAGCAGTCGGTATATACAGCACGGATCCTAAATGGCTGCAACGTACCCACTAACAGGTTACCGAACAACTGAGCAAAATGAAAACGGTAGCGTACACGCACACCCAAAATACGTAGCAGGCATACAAATGCTGCAGTACAGATGGCTGCTCTAAAAGATGTAAAGGCAAACAAAACACCCCGCTGCCTAGAACATGATGTTCTCGAGCGTGTCACGGCTAGTGTGACATCTTTAAAAATATCTCATTTGTTAGGTACGAAAGATGATATGTAATTACTTCTTCACAGCTCTACAGTAGGTCCAACATCCTTCCTCCTTTGTGTGAAAAATCTCTTACAGTCGACTCTGAGCCTCCATAATTGTTCTCCATTAGTAATGATTTACATGATATTACAGCTGTCACTGAATGTCAAGGTAATTTCCCTGTTTTCTTTCTTTGAATCCTTTTAGAAATTCTAGTTTAAAAGAGTACCTACTGTAAACATGCTCCAACAAAGAAGACTGCTAAAGAGAAAAAAAAACCCTAAAGGACATGAGACAGTAATTTTGAAATATCTTGTCATTACAGAATTGACATTAATCAGTTCTAGCTATGAAGACTTTGCATTTCTTTTTGCACCCAAGGAAAAACCGTGAGGAGTGAAGAATTCAATTTTCTTATCTGACAATGGCACCAGGACGGGATGGAACAATCTGTCACTCTGCTTGGAAAGTCAGTAACGTGATGTTTTTGATTCATGCGACTTCAGTGCTTCGCAAAAAACCTAAAGTTTATTCTCACAAAAGGCACTTCTGTGGATTACATGCCAAAACTGGCTTTAAGATCTGCAAGCCTGAAAACTGCCAGAAAGAGAATAGGCCATGAGTTGCCTCCAATTTCCAGCTGCAAGCCTGGGGAAAAAGCAGGCGCTGGAAATGTAGGCTGCCTCCCGCACCAGTCCTGCTGTCAGAGGAGCCAGGCGCGCTGGTCCATGACACAGGAAGCTGGCAGAGCAGCACAGAGCTCAAGCGTCCTGGCTATACACACGCCTGTGAGACACTGGACCCAAAAAAGACGTAGCATAAGCATCCTCTCATCAAAGGAGCTGTTCTAGATTACATAGAATAGACCTGAACTTGGTGGGTACAAGAACCCAGGTGCAGCTTCCTGGCAGGTGCGACCGATGCAGTTGATTATGGTGGTGATTGCAACAGATTTGTTAAGCGTGTCTTCTTGAACCCGAGAGACCCAAATTATATCCTGTATTTCTTACTGACAAGTGTAGTCAAAGACAGTGCTGACTTCTAATCAGGAAGATTGAGATTCTGAAAGAAATACACATGACACTGTTTTATAATGCCACTTAGATATGGAAACGGAACAGTCTGGAAAATCATAAAAGGCAAGAGGAATGTATTGGCTGACACAATTGGACCACTGCTTTTAAAATTGTTCCTAAAGCAGATTTAGACCTTAGATGATTTTTTTTTTAGTATGTGTGGCTCTTTAAATTACATCTCTAAAGATTATTCAGGAACTACTTATGAAAGCATAAGTGAACTTAAAAAGGAGTAAGATCCATTGGAAATGTGCCCTGGGCAGATTTGGTTTCATTTTGAATAATCCATCTTTCTTCTAAACACAAGTCCCATTGATTATCACTATGGAGGAAATCTGCTTTCTTTTAAAAAGTAATTAAGAATAAGTTGTTTGTGTTCACTTCTCCATAGCCAAGTCTCCATGTCATAAAACAACCGCTACCTTTTACGCTATAGAGTGAACTTCTCAGGGAGATTAGGAGGGAGTTTTGAGGGCTCTGCTGGCCTGGAGGATCATGCTCTCTTATTCCTGAGGATTTCACTGCAGATCAGGACAGAATCATGCAGAGGCGGCTAAAAAGGAACAGCTGCAGCCACCACTGACTGTCCTGTGACTGAACAGAGCAATTCACTCCTAACAGCTCCATGCTGTCCATAATGACCTATCAAGTGTAGCACATCCTACTTGGAAAAAATTATTATCTGTCAAGTAGTAATTTTTCAATTAACATTAAAGAAGCAGTTCTTGGAGGCTTCAGACTGCATCAAACATTGTTTGTCCCCAACAGCTAAACTAAGTGGGGGAAATACTGTGATACTATTCTGTGCTGGGGAAGGAGACCAAGAGAAGAGCAGAAGGCTAGAATTGTTTTAAGCTGTAATTCATTGGAGATTTGAAACAAAACCACAACCACCCACCACCACCCAAAACACAAAAAATAAGAACTATAAGCCTCCAACACGGTAGAGGTGTTTCCTTAATGCTTTAGTGCTTTAGAATGTGGAAGGAGAATACCGTTCATCCAGAATCAGGAAACTGTCCAAAACCATGGTCAACAGTTACACACATTAAGAAATGAGGAGAGACATCAAAATCATGCTTGAATTGCAAACAGTTACATCCTTGGAAGTTAAGTGATAGACAGACGTAACTCAGGTGAGAGGAAATTTCCTTTCGTTCTTTCTTTTACTTTTTCCAATTCTTACTTTTTAACGTCACACCAAACAAAGGACAGTTGTACAGCTCAAGAGGTAAGAGCACTGGCCAAACAGCAAACCTTTAGATCCTGCGAGCTTTAAGAAAAATTATTTTGGCCAAAAATCCTTAAAAAAAACCTCATAAGCTTTTAGGCAGAAGTGCAGCAAGCCAGGCAAAGTAGCTATGTAGTATGTTGGGTCCTGCGGCACTGGCTTCTCCTCCAGGACCTAGTCAGGAGAAGGATTCAAGAGGGCGAAGGACTGTTCCATTTCCCTGTGACTGCAATGGGAAGGGATTGGGGTAAGAAGCAAGAGCTGTACTTGCCTGCCCTCTGCCTGGTTTGTTTGTGCTTTCGAAGGTGCTGGGCGCTGGCAGCAGAGCAAGCAGGCTGAGGGCCAGGCCCGCCATGCATGTTGCATCTCGGTGTACGAGAGCGCTCCTGGCTGCTCTTACTCTGGCAATGTAAGAAATAAAAGGCAGCTTTGGGAAGGGAGTGGACTTACAAGCTAAGGTGCAGGTTTCTCTTGTGCATCTGATCCACGCCTTGTACCGCCACCGAGGTGACAGCCCCCATGGACCCATCCCAGCCTTCCAATAAAATCTCTGGGGAGCTCAATTTGGGCAACAGAGAAGCTCCCACTCAGAGCCCCTATGTACCTCTGAGCTCTCCCAGCTCATTTCTCCACACGCCCATCTGCTTCTCCCAGAACTTCCACCCCTCTGCGTGACCTGGCAAGTCCCACCAGCTTCTCTCAGCCTTCCTCGTCCTGAATTTCTTTTACTGGCACCAAAATACTGAGCTCTGCTGCCATCACAGGCAAGGGCAGAATACGTGTTCCTGTGTCTTTGTTCCTGGAGTGACCAAATCCAGTTTTGCCTTCTCCATCGAGAAACCTTGAGATGGCTCTAGATCAGACCATCACAAACTACAGTCACTGGAGTGTAGCAGAACCTCAAGGCTGAGAGAAGCTTATTTCCCTATTTAAAATACTTAAATGTAAGTATGTGTGTGTTAGCTACATGTCTCAGCTCCCATTACACTCAAAGCCATAACTCGATGGAGCCTAGAGAAGTATTCAGTTGACCAGACTTCCACCGGCTACAGCAGTAACTTTATGTACAGCAGGAACTTGCACACACAACTTCAGTCCCTTGAAGCATCTTAACTTGGAGCTGAATCAGTGACCCCTAGTGACCAAGAACAAAATTCTCTAGGACTACCACTCCAGGACAAGCTGCGTAGAAAGGAGATAACTATGCTGAATGATGGAGGTAATTTAGAATAATGTGTAAAATTCTGTTAGATTCACCTTATTTTTTGTGGAAGGGATGCAATGAAATATTTTCAAATGTTATCTGACACAAAACTAATTGGATTTAGAGGCTATTAGTTCAACAGTACCAAGGGGAAAACAGACATCTAAATAGCTTTTCAGCAGAAACCTATTTTCTGGATATTACCCAAGAACACTTCAGCTTGCACTATGCTTTCTCAGTAAATTCATACTTTCCCAGTTTTAGCTCAGGAAAACTGTAACATACTAAAACATACACTTTTCATAGCAAGCCACGTTTCAACTTGACTAATTAAACTAAACCCCTAGCAACCAACTACTAACGGTACACAACCATGCTTTGTGAAGTCAAAACTCAGAAACTAGTCACGACCACAGTAATTTTATAATAATTGTGGTCAAATTCATTGAGCTAAATAGTACGGTGCCCATATCTGAATATTTACTAACTTATAGCTTACCACAGCTCATTAACTACCTTCTCATACATTCTTGAGCAGCGGTATGTGAGATGCTTTCAGGCTGTATAAACCCACTGCAAGACAGGAAAACATCCTTCATCAGCTTGCCTAAATCTATAAATCTTTGCTATCTGAAACTGGTGAATACTAATTTAAAGGCTTCTGTTGTCTTTCCAAATTCAGTCCCACAATGTAAATGTAAAAATCACCATTCTTGTGAAGCACCTAATAATCCTAATTCACTGCACCCGCACAGCAGCTATATGCAACAAGAGAAAATAAAGATTTTCAACAGTAAGGGAGTAAAAAAAGGATCTTCGGAATGTGTGTGTGGGGCAAGTGCAATTTGAGTCAACATGACAGTTTACAGCTAACTGAGGAACGCTATGATTCCTAGATGATGTTCTGTGCATTTTCATATAGATGAAGTTCTACTTGCTTAATGGAACTAGTGCTAGAAGGAACAGCTTTCATTGCTGGAGATGCAGTTTTGCTTTAGTTTCTTGCCTTTAGGTGGAGTAGGCTAATGGAAAGATAACATTTTAGTCTCAGCAAAGAGTCACAAAGAAAGTTAAGTCGTATTTTGGCTGGATTGGAAATACTGAGGGAATAGTCCATCTCACAGTATTTTTGTTCAGTTTCAAATAGATTTTAGGTAAAGAACTTTAATAGGCTACGCTAAAATTAAGCAAAACTACCATCCTCAGGTCAGGAGCAAAATTACTTTAAGACATTTCTCTACGAGCACACAAATTAACATCTATGGCTACGATTATTCCACATATGTAAGGTAGACTGCTAAGGCAGGCCACTGAGTTTGGTCCAAATCCAGTCAAGGATCATGTAAACAGGCCTTGTATGATACACAGCCTTCATGTCCTCAGAATAACATTGAGATAATACTTCTTTGAAGGCTTTTGTGTAAGAATACATTTCAACTAGTGTGGGCCAAACCCAGAAACTGCAGGAGAAACAAGTAAAGGGCTAGAAAAACCAAAAAGCAAAGAAAACTTTCTTCCAGGTCTCAGAAGACACTGTTCTCAGTATGTGGTTTATCTGTCTTTTGGGGTCCCTTCCTGCAATTTCCAAGAAGTGGCTCTAAAATAAGAAACACTAGAACAGAATATATTTGAACCACGGGTGCGCCTGCAACAGGAAACTGCATTTCGATACAAATTTTGCAAAGGCACCTCTTGTGACAGCAAAGAATTACATTCCTCTGCTTTTCTGGATTTTTCTGAAACTCTGACAGAAATGGCAGGTCTTAAAAAGTGCTGACGTACTGACATGTCATCTCCAGCTAATTACAATCACTAGCATCTCTGCTGTGTCTAATTCTGAGTAGATAAAATTTCTATGGAAATAGTAAGCAAATGAACAAAAGTACTTTAACTCATGAGTACTTTTATTATATGTTTCTTTTTTTATAGTGTATCAGGAGGAGAGAAAATAAGTCAGAACTGTAAGGAAGGAAAGCTTAAGTCGTTATGTGACTACTTTCTGTGATTCTCACCTTCACACTCACAAGAACTCTATGGAGAGGAGGATGATATTCTCATCACTGCTGCAGAGAGATGGGTGCATGCTGTGCTCTTCTGGAGAAATTTTTTTACTCTTTCTGCTCTTGTTTTCAATCTAAAGCAAATTCTATGCTTGGTAGATACCCATGACTACTACTCATTATTTTCTGAAGCTTATGGCTCATTCAAAGCAGGAATTTTTTCTCTCATCAGGATGTTTTTCTACCTCTGGCCTCCTGCATTTCCTTTGTTCACCCGCCGGTCTTTACCTGAGAGATGTACAAACTTAAAAGTATACAGCACTGGACACTCCTCATTTCTGCAAACTATGTAGTGCTGCCAGCCACTTTTGAGCACAAACTCCGCACCATAGTGTCAGCAGCATGGTGGAGCCCAGGGGCACCACATGAGAGGGCACGGGGCTTCTCTCACCCAACAGGCTATGTAAATGTGAGTTTACTGCGCCGGTGACAAAGTCTTCGACAGCTCAGGGATGATTAAAATCTCCAAGAACCTCCAATGTACCTCTGTTTAAGCAGAAGGAAAACAGTGGGTAAATAAAGCAAATTCACGCTTACCATTTAGCAACAGCTTTTCTCCATGATTTCAGTTTTTGTAATCTTCCTGTCAGAAGTTGTTTATTTCATATACAGGCACTGCTGAACAAAGCCCTGCTAATCTGCCCTTGCCGCCTCCTCCCATGGTTCAAATACAATAAAAGGTAATTTTCTTTTCTTATTTTTTTGTAATTGATTAACATGAAGGACGTGGACTTTTCATTTAAAGCCTTCTTTATGGAAGCCTGAAATACCACGTCTTAGATATAAGCATTAGATATTTATTAGATATAAACAAGAGTACCGTCAAACCTGACACTCGAAACAAAAAAATTCCCCTTTCCCTGACACTTCTCTGTTCTCCAAGCTACAGTATTATTTGCTGTACTGAGCTTCTGACCCTAAGAGACTGTTCTCGTCGGTAAATACTGTGTAAGTTTCCAACTCTATTAGCATCCAGGACATCTGCTTGCCTAAAAGCTTTCCTTTTGCTATATTTCATTAAACACAGAATCATACAGTGAGATGAAGCAGATATGGAATATCATGTTCATGCTTTCAGGCTGAGTACATCACCCAGAGCATGAAGAGATGTTACAACAGCACCTTTGGAATTTTGGGACAGAAATAAGAGCGAATTGGATAGGACTGGCTCCCTCGTGCACCCAGCCACTCTTTGGCGATGCACTGAAACTAGCTTTCTCCAGCTTTTCTTCCGTTGAAAAGTTGCCACCCACATCCAGCCATGATAAGTTGCTGGATGCTTAGGAAACAACCAAAATTAGCTTGCTTGGACTGACATGTTGAAAATTAAAAGCCATGAAAAGGATTCACAGCTCACAGTAGTCCAATGGTTAGAAAGGACAGAAGTAAAGAATGCAGGCTAATGCTTTTCTGTGCCTGGTTTGATCCCGTCCTACTCTAAAAACACCTTCAGGCCCAAACCCAGTACAGCCCTAGATCTGCAGGATGGACAGGCCTGAAATGCATATGAACTCACCAGACAAAGTAGAGTAAGTGTGAATTTTGAGCAAGCAAGTGTATTTCTCTAATTAAAAAAAAAATGTGTTTTTTCGGATCCTGCCCCAGTTCCTATAGGTTAAGTCAGATTTACAACAGGGGGTTATAACTAAGAATTTGGACCCTGAGCTATTAAATTTCATAATTTTTTCATTTGCACATCTGTGCATAAGTAAGTATCACTCACTGTTGCTCCCAGAAAACTTACTGTTGTCTTCAGTGACAAAACACATAACCTTGAAAAGCCTCACTAACCCTGCATTTCAAAGGCATTTCATAATTGTTTACCTCTTGGCCTGAACAGTAGTACTGTATGTACAAGGCCCCCTTGAACTTCTGTAACTCCAAACTGCTTAGAAACTTTTTCCTCAAATGATTCGAACTTCTTCAGGAAAAAAAAGCAAACAATAATTATAACATATTCAAACAAAGGATTTTTGTTAGGGCTTTTTGTTAAAGATAAAAAAATTCCTTTTCCTTTTACCCCAGAAAAGCAGTTTCCATTCCTACTTATTTCAAAGGAATGCCTGCAATTTTGAGGTATTATGCAAACCCCAATTAGCAGTCCACAAGGTGTTTTGAAAAACAGTGCCTAATGTGTTACAGACACATTTAGTGGCCAACTTCCAACAGCCTGAAAAAATGCCTTTTTTCGCAAGAAAGTTTGGGAATTAAGTCACTTCAATTTTACTGGGAAACGCTGATAGAAATAATTCTTCCAACAGTTAATAAAACTTTTTTTATTTTTATTAGTTGTTGGTTTATGTTCTCTTACAGGAACAGAGCAGGATATTTGTGGCAGTTGAGCAATTTGGTTTCCTTCAGCCTTTCCTTAAAATCCAGTTCTACAACTACTTACTGCTCAGCAAAGTGGTTAGCCTTACAAATCACAGTTGTTATTTGAGAACAGTTCCAAACGCATCCATTGATTACGTTTGTTTATTTAAATTTTCTTTTCAGCTTTCTGGAGCCTAATAACCGCGGGGGTTTTTTCACCCGTACAGTGCCTAGCACAACAGGGCCCAGGTATCTCTCTAGGCTGCACACTAGGGCAGCCTCCAAGACTGGGTTTTACAACAGTACGAACAGCAAAGGATGGGGAGCGCTGTTTATTTTGGGAGTTATCCTGAGCTATCAAGACTGTCACCGAGAAGAACGCCCTGCCTGACACAGCTTACCCGCACTTCAGAAACAAGACCCCACAGATTTAAAATACTCAAAGCAGCGCTGACATACACAAGTGACAGCAAAGTTACTGCTCTTTCGCAGCGCTGAGGTTTTATTCTTCCCTTCCTCACCAGAACTACGGAAATGTTTTATGAACGCAAAAGTGAGAAGGAAGCTAAAGGACATTATACATACATGCATTTCAAATACTCATGACTCTATGTATTTTGTATTTCTTAATTTCTCTTCCCTGCAGTGTAAAAAACCCTCATCCCATTGTTAGTAATCCTTTACAAGTGATCACAACCTAGCCAACTCCAATAAGCACGTTTTATTGCTCAATTAGTTCTTTATTTCTATCATGCCTAGGAACAGAAGCTAGATCTTCAGAAGTTTAAACCCTTTTTTTTTGGCTCGAGTTCCACACACAGTGTTTCTAAAACTCCCATCTTTTCCCAGTGACACATAAAAATTCCTGGTCTCTCCTTTTTCCAGCTTCTAACCATGCCTCAACTCCTCATGAAACTCCAAGAGGCCCTGCCAGACTCAGCTCCTCTCTCCCATTCATTTGCTAGCACAAAGTGGGGCAGAGTGGGCCTTGCTGGACAGAGGGACAGAAGGAACAAAGCTTTAATAAAGTGACACTTGAAAAATTATCATCAGGGAACAAGTATCTTACACTTTGATCATTTTTTTCTGAATGAACAGAATAACATGCATCTCTAGAAACATCATAAATTACAAATCAGCAGTCTAGACATAGCATAAAAAAATATTGATTGGTGGAATTAGACTTACTTATGAACTTGCTGGGATGAGTACCATTTAATTCCTTCAATAGCACACCAAAACTGATTTTTGTGCTGGTTTACTGGAGAAATCAGTTTTGCTGGCCAATTACCACTTTACCCTTCCTTGTTTTAAAATTTGCAAAAGGACAATATAGATTTAAAACAATGAAAGCTATAAATCATTAAATTAAATGTTTCTGAGGAAGGATAAGAACTTCAGCTGAGTGATTCTTACAATGTTGGCTTTACTTTATAACTTACTGGGCCTCATCAGCCAAAATGGGGTCAGATGGTGAAAAAAAAACCAACTTTCCCTTCTGATTCACTCTGGTTCAGTTTGGGCAATTGGGAAGGGTAGAGTCAGTTACAAGATATGGGGCCCAATCTGTCCTGTTACAACAACTATACTTGTAGCTGGTCTTGCTAACAGGTCACCACCTTCAACAACGTGAAGTCTTCCAGGCAGTCACCAGCCTTGAAGTATAAAGAATATTAAATGATGGTACTCGAAGTGTATATTGTTTATGAAGTAACTGCGATGGTGCTGAAGGTACCATCCCTCCAGCTCTGTTCTGTTAGAGGAGCACGCAAACATCCCTAGCCTCCCTCAATGCAAAATAAGTTACTTAACCTGACTAATGACTTGTGGGGCAGTAACTTGAACCTACCCCCGTGGTTTCCAAAGTTATCATACATCTGTTCCCACATTCTGTGGGCTGGCCTTAGAGGTGAACTGTATAGGATACTTTGAGACAAACTCTGTTTTCACCTTGCTAGTAGGCATAATAATCTCTGTACTGGCAATCTGCACTGATGGCAAAATAAACCCAGAATTAGAAGGCTCTCTAAGTCCACCCAGTTTCAAAGCTAGAAACTCAAAGACAAGATTATAAGCTTTTTCTTGCTGAATTACAGCAGTAAGAAAAGCTGCTACTCTAAGCCAAAATAAAGTGCATTTAGGGCTTGGGCTCTATTTCAAGTCCTTATTAGCTGCTGGAAAAGTGCCACAGCAGCTCAAAATCTCTCCTGCCTGAAGTTGCTTAACTCTGCTGTACAGAGAGGTCTGCATCTGCATGGAAAGACCACTGTTCCTTTTGATTCCCTGTTTCTGGCCCTGCTTACTCCATACAACTATACTCTCGATGTGCTGAGCAGCCCGAGCCAGAGATGCAGGTCTGCTTTCAATCCCCGCGTCCTCCTACAGCCCAGAAAACATAACCCTCTGCCACACAGCAAGAAGGCACCACCAAGACCTCCGCTGATGCGATGCACAGATCACCTGTGACACGTCAACACCCTTAGCCCTGAGCAACTTCTGAGAGCCTCATGCATAATTCATGCTTCCTTAAAGTGGTTTCTGTGTGTATTTTGACGGCTGACACTCCAAGCTCATTTCTGATCTGTTGCACACTGGAACCTAAGAGCTCTAAATGCTAGCTGACTTCCCCCAGAAGGCTTTAAGTTACACACAGCGTCTTTGTTCTCCACCCCCCCCCTCAAAAAAAAAAACCACACTAGCACCTTTCCTGTAAACCAGTTCATGCCTTCAGTAGCTAAAAAGGAAATAGAAGAAAGCCAGTTCCCTCCCCCACCCCGCATCTTGTAACAGACTTGTACAGAAAATTCATCGCAGTGGTCACCCGTCCTCCTCCCGCCTCTCCTAGGTATCTTTCCAAGCACTGGAGACCACTCTCTGGAAGCCACCTCTTGTGGTAACAGTTTGCAGGGTGCATTTTCAGAGCCTGTCACTGGTGTTTTAGGATAATCACAATCTGCAGCTCCACCAGCTTGACTTCTTGCTCCTCTCAGCTGGTCATGCTTTCAGGTGGGGCTTGCCACTCCAAGCGAGCAGGGAAACACGCCACTCGAGGCACGAGAACAGGAGCTGGCAGGCAGCTCCTTTTATGTTTTTTTTCTCCATAATTTCCCTCACTTTTCTTAATTTGTGGAAACATCCTGTAAACAGAGACAGCAAAATTAAGTATTTGCCCAGCTCTTCCCTGGTTTGTAACTTCTGTGCTTTCAGATTTTACGTTTCGTAACAAACAAGAGGGAAGTAACAGAGAAAACTGTTTTAATTCTTCCACCTCCCTTTCCCTTCCAAAAAACCAGTACTCCCATCCCTGAAGGACAGAATGCTGCCTCGCTTGTGCACTGCTGCCTCCTGTACACTGGCCACCTTCCGCCACTCCTGTTTCTTTCAATAAATTTGTCCAGTACAGCATGGACATCTGCGTTCACCCATATCAAGCCTTTAAGTAAGCATTTTCTTATTTCATGCTCATGGATGACAGCCTGCTGTGGAGGTGATAGAAACCCTTGCTGCAAAGAAGTTTTTGATCTATACAGCGCTCAAGCAAGATGGGCTACTTAGTTTTGTGATATCCTGTAGCACTACATAAGTGATCTTTAAGAAGCCATTCTTTCCTCATTTCAGTTCGGCTTATTTTTGCTCTCTCCTTATGCAGCCCAGTCAAACTGCTGTTTTCCCCCCTTCAAAAGACTTGAAAACAGTCATCCAACTGTTCTGATTTCCCGTGGATTAGTTGCTCCCCCCCCCCCAAGCCACCTGTCTGGCGTTCATATTTTTACATGCTTTTCTTTTTACTGTCATGCTGCTTCATATTGTTTGATCTCCGCTCCTTCCACTTCTGCCTCTGTGTGTGGCTCAGACGGTCCTGTGGTATTTTATCAGCCTCCAACTGAAAGAGCAACGTGGGACAGATACGAAGTTCTGCTGTTGTATTTCCTACTTGTGCTTCCTCGCAAGGGTCTGAGGCCCTTCTCTTGACAAAAAGATGTTTCTGGGAACGGGAACAGAACTTCTGAGTAACTGTATTAAAGCCAGACAAGCTTCTACTGGCAGCACCTTACCAGTTCACCTGGGAAAGCTGTTACCTCCTACAAGCTACGTGGTTTTGGTGGTTGCAGTGTTTGAGATCCAGAATATAAGGACGTTTTCATAGAAAATTAAGTTTTGGTACCTACTCTCTCCTGCTGGACAAAGGTGAAAGAGAAGCTCCCCTGGGGCAAAGAATACGTATCTCCTGGCTTCGACATATCATTTAAATAGTTGCTGGCTGGTAGCATGCGTGCCTTTGCACGGTGACACTTGTCCCAGTAGCTTTATCTACCCTAACCAAAAGAAGGTGTGGGGTGGTATCTGGGGAAAAATAGGAGTTCTATTGACTTAAGCTAGGGACTAGATATCTTTGAGGCATTTCACAAGTCATTCATACAGTGACGGTGAAAGCTGCACTCGTAGGGGAGAGTAACTGTCTGCAGACTTCAACAGGACATAGCCTTCTCCACCATGTGCTGTCCTTTTGTAAAAGAAAGGGGCAGTAAATAAAATTCTGCCTGTAACAAGGAGGAAATGTGTGGGGGAGAGAGGCTGAGGGGATGTCAATCTTCTGTTGAAAGAAGCATCAGTGAAAATCTGCTGTGCGGAGAGGTGGAGGCTGCAGCAGAGGAAGGTGCAAAAGGCTATCTAAAACACAGAAGAGGCAAATAAGACTGCAGGTGTGGGAGTCAGCTAAGTGGAAGACAGAGGTGTGGATTGCAACAGAAGAGCATTAATTTGCAGTGAGGTAGTCAGCCTGGTCATAGTAATTTGGAAAGATGCTCAAAGGCATGGCAGCTGAGGAGTGCACCAGGACAGACTTTCAGTAGGAAAGGAGAACAAATGACTGTTAAGAGAAAAGGAGGACTTGACAGAGATAGCGAAAAATAAATCCTGTATCAAACTGGTGCTCTGCCTTTCTAGCATGGAGGAGAACTTGACTCGCACACTGGATCTTCTAGTTGTCTTTTCCATTTTCTCACCCTCATCTCTCCATCTGATCTAAAGTCAGCATGAAAACTGAAGTCACTAAGTCTAAATGAGAGGAGGAATAAAAAGTTAAGCAGATGACCAGAAAAACACAGATTCTCAATTACGATTTAAGCTTCAGTAGCTCTGCCTCTACTTTGTAGGGCTGCTCTTAACTCATGCTGTTAACAAGGTCACATGCAAAACATTTTTCTGTCTGTATGACAAGACAGCTAAGTATAGAGTGCTTTCCCCTTCTAGTCATTTGATCCTATTCAAAACATACAATCTCCCAGGTCTCCAGCCTGTGCAAAGCCAGACATCAGCACATTTTTGGCTACAGAGCACCTACGGAAAGATTAGTGACAGTCTTGTGAGGCTTGTGTTGCAGATTCTGTCAAAGGGCCAACATTTAAATAAGGTACCTTGCATTTTCATTATGAGAATTCCAGCCCATTATTAGTAAAGTTAGTTTAACTTTTAGTCCGTTTTGCCAGCTACTAGGTACATATTTAACGATGTGCATTGCTGGCAATGGGGGAAGGGAAGATCTATTCTATCGCTGTTCCACCGGGAAATTAAACAAGCTTGCAGAGTCTGCCTAGGTAGAGGTTATAACTCTATTCTGAATTCCATCTCTTGAATGTAATTATAATTTAACAGCTACATACCTTCAGTAGATGATCACATTTTACAGATTCCATCCTACAACTCAGAAAACCAAAACACTGGATTCTGTAGGTAGCTTAAGCATTTATTTGACATTAATCAGGTAGCTTCTTAGACACTTACAGTCAGACTTGCGCCTTAATGAACCAGAACTTCAGATCTAATTATTAGTGAAGATCTAGGCATCCAGGTCCTACCAAGGACCTGCGAAATCCTGTCAAAGATCACACATTTCTCATGAATACGCCAAGTAAGCCATGCAGACCACCCAGTGAACACACCCCATTCTAGTTAAGACAGGAAAATCCCGTCCTCCTGATTCTCTTATTTTCTCCACAGGCAAAACAGGGTCTTTAAGTTAAACACTTCTGTCTCAAGCTACTTAATAATATTTGCTGCACCTCACCTTGCATGCAGTATGTCAGCTGTGTTAGCCAGTTAAGTTCCACTATCCCTTTCGCTTCTACTGTGGGAAAGTTAACTAGTATAGAGGAACAAACAGCAGCTATCATACTGAAACCTTCTGATTAGTCATGAAGCTGAGCTAGTGTAGTCCTGCAAACCTCGACCCTCACGCCTGCAGCGTGTCTTCAACGCGAGCCCCCACAGTGCAATGACTTGAGTTGCTACCCTTGCTATTTTCTGTCCCTTTGGCTGAGATACATGAAGCTGGAAAAGCTGATAATCACAACTCACGAGATGCTATTACAAAAAAAGAAATTAAATAAATAAAAAGAGTCTCAGTGCACAACTGCACCAATCCCAGCTTATCTGTGTCACCATGCCCTTGATCCACAGCTGCAATTATGGTTTCCAGTAAGAGGGCAGGACTACTTGACAGACTGAAGGTGGCGAGAAAGCTGTGCCAGTACTGATACACAGCTGCAATCCTTGCCTTATTCATGACTGACAAGGAGTGAACTAGGGATTTGACTTAAGTGAGACTTGCTAGTGCACTGAGCAGCACTAAAGAAATTCCTCTTCTCTTCCAGCTCCTACCCTTTGCTAGTCTCCTGTAAGTGCCTGCTGTTCCTTGCTGCTCTGCTTTCTTCAGAGCTCTCAGCTTGCTGACCTAAGCAGGATGTTCAAACTGACCTTGCTTGGAAGCGTACACTGACACCGTCTCACCTAAAAGCCTCGCTCCCCTGCCATTTTCGGGCTGTAGTTCTCAGCTGTGCAGCAAATTCTTCTCTGCTTAGTCTCTTTTCCAGTGGTCACAGAAAGCAACACACCTCTTTTATACACACTGAACTGGAGTTCAAGAAAGGCCCTGAGCTACTGCCAGTACTAATTTATTCAGTTAGCTTTAGTTCCCAAATGAGAGCATGAAATGTATGCTCACTAGCGCTTCCAGGAAGAAGAGAAAGCAAGTGTAATAGCTGTGCGGCATGTATAAAGTTCAGAATCTCTCACACGCGGTTTTCTAATTCTCACTGTTAGTGTGCTTCAACATCTTCCAAATCATTAAAGTAATCTGCAAGCAAGGCGTACAGAATTCTCCCCCCCTTCTTCTAATGAGACAAACCTGCACGCAAAACTCAAGCTAGATAAAAATCACTCTTTTTGTCATTTCACAGAAGCCCAGTCTCTCTCACCCCTTTATTCTCCCAGTTCCATTTGGAATTAGAAATGCAATTGCCGAATTACTGTGAAGGCAGCTGTTCCTGCAGTAGATCCACTCAGGCTGGAAGCAGGAAACAAGAAATCTTCCATGAAAGCCTATAATTACGAGATTTCCAGCTTAAGCTTTGCACACACGAACTGTTTGGAAGATGTTTGGATAAGCAAAGTTCGGAAGGCATAGCTATTTGGATAAGCACCTGGGTGCTTCACTGAACCAGGTCTCCTGATAATCAAGATACATGCGCAGATAACCCCCCAAGGACTAACTGCTGCTAACCTTAACTAACGGAAAGCTCGTTCAGAGAAGCACTTCTTATTAGACAAGGAAGAACTTCGCTGACAGCTATTAAAAACAGGCTAGCGGACTGTGTACTTAAGGTGTTTTCTGCACCTGCCAAAGTCTTGATGGCTTAAGAAATGTTCTGTGCCTGCATTTTCCAATTGTTCTGTATGATTTTCAATTGAACGTTTACCCGGCACATCTGTGCAACACACTCATTTTTTACTATCTTGGCACATAGCTCCACTAAGCTTAAAACTAATTCCTTCTACTCAGATGAACCTACTTCACAATTTAACTTTCAAGAGCAATGTTCAAATACAACTGTCTAGTACCTAGTTTAGAGTTATTCTGGCCGATCTGCAATTCCAGCAGCTGAAAACAAAATATTCAATCTCAAAGTGATGCTTAAGCAACGGGGAATGAAGCAATGCCTGCCACAGCACAGTGCATTCTGAAAACGCTCCAGGATACCGCTTCATTTCTAACTGCACCTGCACAGAGCATCTGTTAAGTAGGCCTTAGAGATAATACTTTGCCCTTATCTTAGGTCAGGGATAGCAAGAGAACACTGAGATAACAATATTTGAAGGGCATTACCTCCACGCAAGCCAGAACTGGCTGCGGAGGAAAGGATTTCATACTCTCCCAAGGGAAGTGGAGCTCTACATGCTTCCATTTTGGAAGGGATCGGAGCTGGGGAAGTTTACAGCAATTTCTCCAAATGGTCTCCTGCGTAAAAAGAGACACACCTACCACTAGGTTTCACCCAGAACTACCACTGAACATCCCAGTTTAGAACAAAGCCCATTCACGTTCATGGAAAGACCCTCCCTGGCTTTAGTGCAATCTGAACCAGGTCCTCGGCTCCCCAGTCTGGGGAGTGCTCCCACAGGGCAGCACTCGCGAGGACTGCCAGCAAGCTCTGCTAACTGACTTAAAAAAATCTCGTTTTCTGAGAGACCTTTGGAGGATACCTGAATTCCAGGATCTTCCATTCAAAGAGTGATGAAGGGGTTTGCTCCTTTATTGCTACTGTAACAAGGGGCAGATCTGACAGCAATACTCTCCATGACGACCCTGCAAACCCCTTGCTGTGTCTGACCTTCCTCTTTGTATGCACCTGAGGCCACACTATGGTCAGCTTTGCAGCATTAGGAACTTTCACAGGACGATGCCTCTTCCTAGCAGGTGACAGGTTAAGGCAAGGAACTTTTATGTTCTTACGGTGATTTGAGGAGGGGAGAGGGAAAACCATAGTTGGCTGTCCACAGAAGAGCCAAAAGAACGCTTTATCCAGGAGCTTCAGAAGAAGGATTTATTCCACCTCTCATACAGAATTTGTAGCCGTAACAGTGACAGAAAAAATTTTATGGCGCAAACTGAGGAAAACATGCAGAGCCGAGACATTTTTGTCTTGCGTTTGCAAGTCTACACCAAGAACCAGTGAAGTGCTTAAAAGTCACTGCAATTTATTCCATAATTAAGCAGGCTAAAATGTTCTTTTTGAACAAGGTTAGGATGACTTACAAAAAGTTCTTAACAGATGTCAAAGCATGTTTCAAGCTGGGAGTCTCAAGAGTGTTTCTTTTAAGTATTTGCACTTTTTAGTCCAGACCAAGGGAAGACAGGAGGACTAGCATGCTTTACAGCATCATGGCCAGAACCAGGTGCACAGCTGCTGTGAGGAGACAGCCTGAGGTAAATCGAGTTTTTTCGGTCAACCTAAAGAAGCTGACACTGGGGAATTCCTGCAGTACAACTCAGATTCAGACAAGTTTGCCCATTTGTGAAGATGTCCCTTGGAAATGTGACAGCAGTTAAGAAGGATGTGAGCGATCCTAAGTAACGTGGCTTAGCATATTCTGACTGCAGAGCTCCAGGGAAGGGTCAGAACAGATCATAGTGGAGAAAACGGTGACACGGGCACCCTTTTCCTTGTGTTGCCTGCAAAGCCAAACTCACATTTCATAAAGCAGGACTACAGAAAGCTGTCTGGGATGCACATCTCCAAGCAAACAGTTTTAAGAAGTATAATAGACCACAAGCTGTAAGTTTGTTACGAAGGAGTGCTGAAACAGCAAACACGTTGCTCCTACTTCAGAAGCATTGGAAGTTAGATGCAGTATCAAGCCTCCTAAAGTGCATTTTAAACATTTCTTTCACAACATTTTAGCAATACAGAAAATTATCTCCAGTAGGCAGGCATGGGTAATATCACCACTCCTTTCTATTGGTAGCCGTTTATCAGTTTAATTCTTCACAGAGTATAAAGCACCTAAGAGTCAATGTACCAAAGATAAATGAAAACTATCAGCTTTAACCTTAATGAGGCAAGCAAGCACACAAAAAGACCCCCATCAAAAAGCCTGTTTGTATTATAGTGCAGTAGCTTTCCCTTTAGAAACATTATTTTTATGTATAAAGCCACATCTTTGGCTCCTGGTATTTAGAAGAGCTTCACTGAAAGCAACAGATCTTGCCACCATTTTACAACTCACCGGAATTTGCTCTATTTGTGGTTATAGTTTTTAGCAGACTCCTGATCTGTCTCCGAGTTGACATACCAATAAAACCTCTGTCACTTTTCTAGCACACCAGCAGCATTACCTTCTGCATGCTGGCCAACACCCAACCTGGGCAATTACATTTTATCTGCTAAATTTATCCAGAAATCTTAACTCCATATTGTAATCTTTTTCTTTCTGTTGTGGCTGTACATAGTTGAACAGCTGCTGGAAGGGCTTCTGCAAGTATTTCTGCAAACAAATTTTGCTTTCCAACATTCACAATAAAGCAAACAAAAAATGTTGCCAGCAAGGCTGCACTGAAAGACCATTCAGAAATTGTTGAGATTTTCAGATAATTTATTCTCTAATGTTTATCCCTGGTCTACCTCTTATTTCCAAATATCCCAAAACCCTAACAAATCCACAGCAGAAAATTTACATAAGAATGAAGCAGGAGAGAGTGGCTAAACACTTAAGAATAAAGTGAAAATTTTCATCCCCAAAATAAACAGCGAGTTTGGTTGACAAACACATCAGCTCATTCTGACATGCTCAAAACCAAAGACTTTCAACATCCGTTCAACTTCTCATTCTACACTACATTTTAAAAACACTTCTAAAGAGTTAGGTGCTAAAAAAGGACAAGAATTCAAACAGTGACCATGATGTAGTATCTCAAAATGATTTTTGGATCTTTGAAGCCAATTCCCTAATTAGTAAAGTATTTCAGAAAAAAATAACTCCAAATCACATGTATTACTAACCTGTGTTCAGCCAGTAAACTGGAGAGTTATGTTTGAACAGCACTACCTACACATGTGGTCCGAACTATAAGTCTTTTGGCACTTCGTCCACATACACACACAATATAGAAGTGGTATTGCATACAATCTAATTTCATTGTTCTTAATGAGTCCATCACACACAGTTCCAGGGATTTAACTAGCTCTTCACAAAATACAGAAGAGCATATTTCTTATTCTGAGGAGCTGGAGTTTCAACACAACAGAGAGCAATCAAGGTTGCCTCAGGTAGCTGTGATTCTTTCAAATTCACATTCTTTGTTCCTAATAAGTGTCATGGATTTAACAAGTCTCAAGATAAATCTTAAAAGAAAACCTAACTTCAGATAGATATAGCAAGCTGCCCTTCTGCCAGCTGTGCATCTCTCAGTAGGACACAAACAAAGCTGTTTTCAATCTATGGAATAACACAAGAGACTGGTCAGATGCCACTTGATCGCTCCTGTGTTTTATTTATTGCTGGGACCTACATCTGTGGCACCTACTCAACATCAACTACACAAAATGATGAGCTTTCCAAGCTGTTAGCCAAGCCCCCATTTGGTTCTCAGTAATTCACAAATTCAGATTTTAAGCATTTTATGATTATTAATTAATAGCAGTGGGACTACAAAAACAGGCATGAGTTTCAAGACATCACAACTAAATATGATTCAGCGAGCATACACCAGAACAGGTCACCCAGTGAAGCTGTGGATGCCCCATCGTTGGAAGCGTTCAAGGCCAGGCTGGATGGCACTTTGAGCAGCCTGATCTAGTGACAGATGTCCCTGCCCATGGCAGGGGGGTTAGACTAGATGATCTTTAAAGGTCCCTTCTAACCCAAATCATTCTGCAATTCTGTAAGTAATGATGGGAAGGGGAAGCGTGACATTTATTTTAACCTGTGCAGTAAAGCTACTGCACAGCATGATGAAAGTTGCTCATCGCACAAGAAAAAGGAAGTAGAAGGCATGTTTCCTTGGGTGTCACGGAAGAACTGAGTCTTTGGGAGGTCTTGTGAACAACGTTAGGGAAGACCTTCAAGCAACCGCTGAAAAAGCACACAGATGATTTAACTCTGACCTCTCTTACAGCACACAGCTGTAAGGTTTGAAAGAGCAAGGTCAGTATGGACGATGGCAAGAAGTTTGAATAAATTACTGAGTTGGAAAGGAGAGAGTTGATTGAAGAGGACAAGTAAATGGACACACCAATAATTGGGGGAAATTTTCCCAGCAGCAAACTCTAACAGGAGTGATGTGTGGTACTGCTTGTTTCTCCTCCTCGTGGAAAAGGGACTCATCAGTTAACAACAAGTGTGATGCACGCATGAATCAGAACCTACATTTCTGAGAAAACATATACAGACAGAAAGAGATAGGTGGAAAAAAACATTCAGAGTTATTTCAAAAAACCCACAAGATCAGTGTCTCAAAGGACCTTGATAATTCTAAGTACCACTGCACCTTCTCTGAAAGTCTTGCGTGTCTGCACGTGTGCAAGACTCAGACAGTGCAGAAAGTCTCACTGGAGTTATCTGGGATGATCACTGTAAATTTAAGAGGTTGCTAATGCTGATCAGGAAGACTCTTGGAGGCAGACCTATACTCGTTCCCCTGTCAGGTTTGTTTAATCTGCAAAGCTGCTGCTGAACTCTAGGAGAGGGTGATAAAGTTGGGGTCATAAACAGAACACAGCTCCCTCCTAGAGATCAACATGGTTTCAGTTAAGAATTATTCAGATAATTAAACTGTAGTAATACCAACACATGCTGTTATTGTATTCAAGTAAAAAGCATTGGCTTGCAAATAGTCTATTTGAAACACTGTAAGGAATGGCACTGAATTATACCCATTGCCCACCCAATGCTTTTCAAATTAATTATGTTCCATTATTGCACTTTTTTTACCATCACATGGCCAGTTTGAGTACATGAAATGGTTTCTGGCACAGCCAGAGAGAGTCTTCACCAAACCACAGTTTTGTGCTGATTTGGCCAGGGACTGAAACAAGGGAAAAAAAAAGAGTTACTAAGCAACAGCAGGCCAGGAGCAGGAGACAGGTCTGCAGTCTTAATTGATACTAACTTTATAAAGCAGTGCTGCAATAAGAGAGGGCTCAAGATGCGAATTTTACTGCTTTGGAAGGAAAACAAAATCAGTAGAAACCCCAAGCAGGCAGTCTCTACGAGATCTGGGTTCTTCATTCATCCCAACTGTATGCTGCATGATATATTGCAAACACTTTTTTTGCAGGGAGACTGAGTAGCTTATTCTCAGTACTGAACCAGAAGATGAAAGACCCAGACATAGCTCTTTCATTTGAGAGCCCAGGACACAGACAGCTTTGCTCTGTAGCAGCTCTCCACTCCTACCTCAGGAAAGAGGAATGCAGTATGAATTATGGCTATATGGGTCCCCAGGACGTTGCCATCCACAGAACTGACATCACGTTCAGATATAGCTCTCCTTCCCCCTCACTACCTATGGTTGAGCGGGTTGTTCCTTTCTAGAAAGCCAGCCCAAAGCTGAGTCCAATCACTCAGGCTAGGACAAGGGAATTTGCTTAGCTAAATCTCTATTAACATGATTAAGCAAGGCAGAAATCCTGACAGTTTCCTTCCAGAATCTGTATCTATTTCCTCCTCTTCTACTGTAAGCAAAGTAGTTTCATGAGGATGTGATAACAGAACATGAGTTATCACATGAACACTTACAAATTTAAATGAAAAAGCCCTTGATGTGGAAAGTGCTGTGAACTCTACTACTGAGCAATCAACCTTTATTTGCCTAGCTGGTAGTACCTTGAGCAGAAGTTATTTGCTTTAGTTTCACCTGAAGAAAACCTGGTTTCCTACTGAAGTACTGCCTTTTTATAAGATGTAAATTATAGAGGGTTTGTTGTTTTTTTTTTTAAAGGAGCCAAATGGGTACAAAACACCATACCAACACAAAGCTGAGTACCTCATACTTACTGATTCTTCCAAACGATTCTTTTCTTCCCATTTCTGTACTCTTTGATTTTGCACTTATTTAAGTATACTAGATTTCAGCATTTACTGGTTTTCCCACATACTCCAATGTACTTCGAGTGACTAAAACGTAACCACAAGAGGGAAAACTACTAGGGTGACTGTTGCTGAGGAGGAAAAACCAGCAACCCAGGTCTGGTTCACTCAAACGGTCTGATGATTTGTATTTAAAGTGTTGAGACTTGGAGTCATCTGCTCTGATTATACTGGTGCAAGTCAACTGCGCTTATGAAATCGGATCTGGCACCATGAAGAGGACTGTCCCTTCACAGGATACGAGTAATGGCCACTTGAGTAAACGCAAGTTACTCATATCCTGCTAGTGGACTGATCTGTCTCTGTACATTCACGCACATTTTTAGTTGCCTCCAGGAATCTGAAGGCGAATCTCATTTGTTACCTAATGAAACTAATTTCATCAGATATAGCACAAGCATACTGAAAAACCACTATCAGTCATACACGAGATATAACCAATGCAGCATTTCTTAAGTTCTGCTTGGTTAGGGTCCACCTCTGAACACTCACCATTCACCACACAAACCGCAGTCTCCCTTAGTTGGCTACGGTACATTCCCAGCTGATTTGCCCCAAGTCTTAAAGAGCAATTTGACCTCGCCTTTCTTTATCCACAACACTCTTACTTGTCAGTCTTTTAAACTGAAGTGACTCCCAAAGAGCGGGGTGGCAAGTTGTACGTTTTCCTCAGAGCCTGAGAAGTTATCTTTGCTTTTTCAAAACAGAAGTGAACTATACATTTCTCACTTTAACGGCAAATGTCTGAAATAACGAACAAATAATGACCAACCAGCCAACCCTGGTGGGCATCTGAAAGTGATACACAACTACTTAGTTACTATTCAAGTTTATGTATACAGTTACCCACAGCGAACAGATAACATACACACAGACATTACATACATACATACACACACATGCTCTTTGAAATACCTGCAACAAGGTTATGCTACTAATTAAGAAATTAGATTATTCTGGTACAAAATACTGTAAATTATAGGTCTCGATAAAGGGTACAGCAAAGGAAGATGAAGTCATAATCTTTGAAGACTGAATGCACGGGAAGAGTTGAGTGACCAGGCTGCAGAGATGGGATAATCCAGAGTTCCGCAGGAACAAGCCACACAGTTTCTACTAAGTCTATAAAGTCTATTAAGTCACGGTAGTATGATGACAGGAGAATAAAAAAAATCATCAGCTGATACCGAGACAATCGTAGGCCTACAAGCCTGACTGCAGCAGAAGTCAAGAGGTTCTGGAGGAGGCAAGAGGTTGCCTCTAACAACAGGCAAAAGGTTTTGGACCGTAAAGCAGCACGGGGTAAGGTGTAGCACCAACTAACCAGGAGCAAGCAGCACCGCGCTAACACGACAACTCATTGCTACGTAACGAAGAGGCAGTAAGTCTAAGCTGGACTTCAGCAAAGCGCCTGATACGGTGCCGCGCGGCTCCAAGGCTGGCGGTGAGTTAGGAAATATCTGACAGGCAAGATTTATATGGTTAACAAGAAAAGCGTGCGCTCTGTAGCCGGTAATACACCGTGTTCAGAGAGAAAGCAGTGGGCCGGGGCCGCGTTACCCCACGGACGGGTCTGGAGCCCTGGACGCCGGCAGCCCCCAGCCGCCGAGCGCCCCGCAGGGGTGGGCAGCGCGGGAAGGTGGCGTGAAGGGAGCCGGCGGCGTGAAGGGAGCCGGCCGCGCTCACAGTCGGGGGTGAAGTTCGGCGGCCTAACGAGGAGAGGCCATGGGGCTTAGAAAGCCGCCGCCAAAACAACCTGGGGAGCCCCGGGGCGGGCGCAGCCGCCCCCCGCTCCGGCAGCGACC
>Ga0065711_1030566_pt1 | contig 32121 bp, 16 predicted proteins | sample Hoacrofraction12_FD_59098 | JGI IMG/M metagenome (GOLD analysis project Ga0065711, IMG submission 59098) | Hoatzin crop microbial communities from Cojedes, Venezuela - Epithelial fraction 12 v2 (version 2) | ecosystem: Host-associated > Birds > Digestive system > Esophagus > Crop | place... | reverse complement strand
ATTTTGTTCTTGTTTATTTTTAAATTCTTTTTTTTTTTTTTTTTGTTTCACTGGAAAGGAAAGAAAGATGCTCAGTTTTAAACGTTAAAGTGTACAAGTTGCTTTGTTACAATAAAACTAAATGTGTACACAAAGGGACTGGTTGGTCTTCACTAAAAGAAAGTTTTAATATCCTGTTTTGAACTTGCTTGTAGCTTCTTGGCATTTTTGGGGGCATTTGGTCAGTATTTATGTAGTGCAATGCAACCTTGTGGTTGCGTGGACTGATCATGAGTTCATTTAGTTTCCACTGTTTCAGTACTTGTAAAATGTTTCATTTGATGGTTACTACTGCACACTCTTGTTTCTTGAATTACCTAACTCTGTAAGACAGGGCTGTAGGTGCATACGCCTTGTGTGAAGGCAGAGGTTTATACTCATGTTTCGCAAAGAGAAAAATCACTTTATTCTTAGATACTCTTTTTTTTTTTAGGTAGTTACTTGCAGCACTGTATTTCCAGTAAATCAGTTTGCATGAAAGTATCATGCAAACTCAGAATAAAAAGATCAAGGGGTCTTGTAATAAGATTTGGGTGTTTTTTGTGAGTCCGTTCAGTTGAAAATAAATCTTAAGTGCAAGCTAATTTTGGGGCTATTTCAAAGAGCAAGATTCTTAGCAAAGCTTGTGTATAAAGTTGCTGCTCCACTGCTTTCTTTGCTTGGTAGCAGCATGTATATATGCTTTGGATATACTGTACTCTTCTTCATTTTGAGAGACTGCATTTGAGTAGCTTGTAACAATTTCACATAGAGGTTGTTGGTACTGGTATTCCACAAAGTGTAATGAAAGTTGTTTTAACATGTTGTGCTTTTGAAATATTTTCAAAAATGTTGTATCAGCTAATCTAAAATTCAAACAGCTAGTTCTCTTTGGATGTGTAGAAAAGACTGTCTTCTGGGAAGACTTGCTGTTATATTCTCTGATTCCTTTTCATCACAGAATTTGCTATAGTCAAATTCAGCTTTTTTGATGCATTAGAATACACTTAGCAGAAGAAGATTAATCTCTATTTGAGACATGCCCAAATATCATGTGTGTGTGGGAAACATTCTGTAAGTGTCTGGTCCAGCTTGGATTCAGTCCAGTTATCGGGGGCAATACAACATCCAGTCTGCATGTGGTCAATGCGAAAATAAGGCAACCATTTACTTTATTCTTTCTCAACAAAAGCTTCTGCCCTGATCCTGCTTGCAGAGCAAAATAAAATGTTAATTGGTAATGGTTTCTTACCATCTAAAGAGAGAAGGAACAAAACCTATAAGTCTATATAAATTTTAGATTTTTTTTCATTTGATTCCATTTTGTTGTAAAATTGAAAACTGCTTCTTGTTTTGGTAAAGGATCGATGTGCTATTACTTGCCCTGATGCCTCATTACTTCTATGTATTCCAAACTGACTAGTTCTTCAAGGAAAAGTTTTTTGGTTTGGTTTTTTTTTTTCCCTAGTCTTTAATGGTTTAGGAAAAATACTGTGCCATTGTTGTTACACCCCTGTTGGTTACTAGCAGAAAACCTATAAAAACTGTTTTGAAAGTAATCAAAGCTTCAGGTTCTTTAAAGTTAAGTACCATCAACAAGAAATGAGAAGTCTGGATAATGAAATGCTACTTCTAAGAGGTTTCCTCGCACGTTCTTTAGGATTTTACAGGGTGCCAAACCACTCTTGCTACGATACTGATACACTGAATTTCCTGTGAAACTTAAGGGTTTACTTCTGGCAATGGCTGAAGAGTAAACTAACATGCTAAAAGAATAAAACCATAATTAAGTGTAATCTTTTTTTCCTAGCAATGGAAATTAGTAGGGATTCGCACATTGCTCTGCAACACAGCAGAAATACTACAGATGGCCATCATGTGCTCTGACTGTTCACTTAATGTCTGCGTTGGCTGAATATATGTAATGGGTGTCCATTTTTACTTGATTCAATTTGTATATGCAAATAAGCATATAGAGCATTTAAAGGTAGATGTCCACCTTGGATAAGAACAGGAGATTCATGCTTGTTAAACACGTCTGTATCTCTCATTAATTCCCCACTACTGCTGGAGTTCCTCACATCCAGTTAATCCTGCTGAGTGAAATTTGTCACAGGCTTTGTGGCCTGAATTTTCAGGGTTAAGAATATAGCGTTGGCAGCAATTTAATAAAGGTGAAGCTACTGGGCTGGGGCTGTATGACTTAAATGATTCAAAGGTTATTTTTATTTTAAGTTTGAAGTTTAATTGCTATAAAATGGAATCTTTTGTCTGTAATTTCTAGTGCAAAAGGAAAGCAAATATATCCGTGTGTAAATAGAGTTAGAAAGGTTTGGATTTTTTTTTAAAACAGATAATCTGTGTTCTTATTCATACTTGTCAACATAGTTTTTGTCCCTGTAAACAAGCATTATCTGAATCGATTTCTCAGTCATTTATGCCATTCATTTGAATCTGTAAGCTTCTCTTTGTACCACACTCAAACAGGTGCGTAACGATAGTACTTTGTCTATTGGATACTGTTCCTGAATTTTGAAGCCGTGCTTTTTTTTTTTTTAAAAAAACTGAAATCAATTAAATAATTTCTCTGATGTACCTTCAAGCTATCCTTCTCTTTGAAGGAATTAAAGTACATTTAACTGTTACTTGATGTCACCACCTCTAAGAGTCTTTTTCAAAAGAATCCGTTATTAGTCCCAAACTTGGCATCAGCTTTCACGGGTGAGGCTGAGAGTGCTCACTTCTCTTTCACGGATGTCAGGTGCCCAGTGCGATAAGAGTCACAGGAGGTCACAAGTGGCTGTGGAACAAGACGCTTGATTCCTCTGGGGAACAGATTTACACTTGCCCTCCTCCTGGCTTAAAAATGGGAACTTAGTAAGACTTTTCCTCTCGATCATCACCTTCTCCAAGTGACTGGTGGAGGGAGCCCTGGGCGGTCCGGGAGCTGCGGCAGCCCCGCTGCCACCGGGAGAGACGGAGGGGGGGGGTTCCCGCGGCACCGACGCTGGCGGTGGCCGCGCTCCCTCCGGCCGCTCCTGCGTGCTGCCCCGGGAAGGAGCGTGTAACGGGGGAGCTGGCCAGGGGCAAAGGCGGAGGGCTGCAGCAAGCGAGGGTATCTTTCCCCTTGCACTTCACGGGGGAAAAAGCATTCTCGATGCTCGCACAACTGCAGGCAAAGTGGCGAGAGGCTTCACAGGAGCCGTGATCCGCCCACGAGCCGGCGCCGCACACGTCCCCTCTCCCCAGGCTTAGCGGGGGACGGGGCGGGCAGGTCACAGGCCAGGTGTGCCCCAAACCCCCACTCCTGGTCGTGATGCTCCCGAGGGCTGGAGCCTGGGCCCGGGCGTGCCCCCAGAGCAGCCATGCCCTGCGGGATCCTGGCAGGGCCATGACACTCGTCGTCCTGCAGGATGGAGGCTGCTGAGTGGGCAGAATCCCACGCCCTGGCCCCCTCTGCCCGCAGCGGACAGCTGAGCTGTGCCCGTGAAACGGGCCGAGGGCCCGGCCGGGATGCCCGGACGTCCCTGACCCAGGGAGCCCAGAGCCAGAGCATGCATCGTCCTCACCTGGGGATCACCCATGCTCTGAGCACTCCAGATGGGCCTCGGCCACCTGCTCCGGCTCCCCGGGCTCCCCGAGCCATCCCCCAGCCTCACCCAGAGGGTGCCAGACTTGGAGGAAAGAGGGGGAAGACCCCCCAAGGGCTCCCACCAAACCTTCATCCAGCTGAGCCAGCCAAACGCAGCCCTGATCCCTGTCTGCGGGACAGGCTCAGTCCGCGGAAGATATGGTAGCGTCCCTGCTCCTCAGAAACCCAGTCTACACCAACTAGTTTGACTTTCCCTTTTCTGGTATTTCCACTGAGCGAACAGTCTGATTGAAATCATTCCTGAAACACTAAACAGAGCCTGGACCGTGTCACAAATAGCAACGGGCTCCAGAAGGGTTTGTATTAATCTAATGTGCTTGCTTTATTTACAACAGGAACATGATCAAAGGTTTTATAGTCGTTTAAGGATTTATTAATTCGACTCAGTTAAGTGAGATTTAAATTTTACATTTTCCAGTGATTTCCTTTCACTAATTATTCAGTTGCAAATCGTTTGCAAAATGCTTAGGCTAGAAAAACTGTTCTAATTAAATAAAAGGAAAATGTTCATGTTTATTAGTGTATTTCTAAAGTTGTATGTGTGAATACTATCAACTCTGGATGCCTCCTGACTCCCAAGTTGTGCATTGCTCCAGGACTGAAAAAGCATATTAGTGCAGTAATAGTATCAGGTAATACTGCTGAGGAGGTATCTTACCCCCCGAAAGCACAAAGTGTCTTTTTCACTTGTTTGAAACAGCGGGCCTGCGACACACTGCGCAGCAGCTCTGCGTGACGCGGTGGCAGGGCAGCAGCACGGGGGGTTTCACTCCTGATAGCTGGGAGATTACTGCCAGCTTTGCCAAGGCATTTGGGTGATTTTATCGCTCAAATATTCAGCTGAAACCCCAGATACTACACGCAGAGGGGCAGCTCTGCGGAGAAGCAGTTAGCCAAAGGCCAGCGCTGGAGACAGGCATCAACGGGGAGCTGCACTTTGCTCGTTCCCCCACAAACAAACGCCAGTTACGAGTCGATCTGGAGAACTAAAATTGGAAACCACCCGACGGCCGCAGCCCAGCGAAGCCGGCCCGGGCTGGGGCCAGGCGCAGGGGTTTTCCTCACGGCGCCCAGCTCCCGGGGGAGGTGCGGGGAACCGAGCGGGGCCCAAGGGAGGGAGGTCTGTCGCTCTGTGTGTCCCCGTACCGTCCCTCCGGCACGACCCCACGGGTTCTGCGCCTGCGGAGGACACTGACCCCCTCCAGGCTCTCCTTCCCCAGCAGCCCGACGCGGAGGGCCGTGTCCACGGTGGGCAGCGGGAGGTACCTCAGTCTCCTCAGCGTCCGGCCTGTCGCGCCTCTCTCCTTCCCGCCGCCATCCCCGGGCGCGCTGCGGGACCTCGCCGCCGGGTCCGGGCTGCTCATTTCCCCTCAGGGCGGGCGAAGGCAGCGGGACCACCTCGTGACAGGGGCGGGAGCCGCGGCGGGCCCGGGACCCCGCGGGGCGGCGTGTGGGGAAGGGGAGGCTCCCCGCTTCCCCGCGGGCAGCCCGCCGGCCGGCAGCTCTCCCGGGCCCGCACCCCGCGAGAGGGCGCTGGCGGCGGCACGCCGCTTCCCGGGAAGGCTGAAGTTTGAAAAAATAAAAGTGCCGGTTGTCGGCGGTGCCGCACGGAGCAATGGCGGCGGGGACCCCGCAGGTGAGCGCCGCGCCGAGGGGTGGCAGCGTGGCGGGCGGGGCGAGGCTCGCCTCAGGCGAGCGGGCTTCCCTCTCTCCTGGGTGGCCCCCAAAGGGTGGAGGGGGCTCCCTTCTCCATCCTCCCTCCGGGAAACCGCAGCTCCCGGCTCCGCCAGAAGCCCCCGGGAAGGGGGCGGTGGGGAGGGGAGCGGGGCTTCCCGCCGTGTCCTTCGCCGCTCCCCGGGGGAGGTGGGAGAGGGTGTTCGGAGCAGGTGGGATCCCCTCAGAACGTCCCTCCTCGCCTCAGGGAAGCGGGCTTCGGGCCAAGTTGGTGCCCGCTGAGGAAATGCCCTCCCTCGGCGCCGAGGGGGTGTGGGAGGCGAGGCGGCTGCTGGGGCTGGCGCCTGGGAGCCGGGGGAGGGCAGCCAGCCTCCGCGCTGGGAAAAAACATTTCGTGCCTGGCAGGAGCGGAGGAGATGCCCTGCCCTGTTCGCTCGGGGCCTTTCAACCCTCAGCTGCCAGAGAAGGGATGGATGGAGAGGCCGGCACAAAGAGCGCTCGCTGCCGCCCGACCGGGCTCTCCCCAGCCCGGAGCCTCGCGGGCTCGCTGCTCCCCACCCTGCCCAGCTCGGGGTGGGCACGGGGACTGGCTCCGGACGGGCTCGCCGTTGCCTTTTTTTCCCAACCCTTCCCGTGGCTTTTTTCTCGTAAGGAGTGAAGGTGGCTAGCGTGAGTCTGTCCGGCGCAGGCCTCGTCCCTTCGGCACAAAGTTGCCGTGAAAGATGCAGTTTGAAACGCCCTGGTGAGCACGTGTGGTCCGCAGGAGGGGTGACCGCCTCGTCTCTGGCTCGTTACATCGAGTTGTAAATCGGTTTCTGTGTCGGTGGTGAAACGCTCAGGGCCAGGTCTGCTCTGGGCTTTGTGTGGGTGAAGCTCGTTGCGCGGCTGGGTGCTGCTGAGGGGATGGGATCTCCCCAGGCTGCAATCCAAAGGGCCAAGGGCATCTTCGATGCCGCTGAAGTTTTGCTGGTTAGGAAGCAGTCTAGACACTTTGGTACGGCATGAGTCTAGCGGAAGCCCTGGGTGAGCGCTGGCAGCCCCACTACAAGTACCAAAAGCAAGCTAATTTAAGATAGTTTAGGTATTTCTCTGCAAGCTGTAAATAGATTGTGTTGGAGACACACCCCGAAGGACTGACCGTGCCAGGCAACCCAGGAACAGCAGCAGCATGGGCTGTGGCAGTATCCCAACACCCCACTGAAATTCCTGGGTCAAAATGCAAAGTGGATCAACCCAAATGCAAATTCACATTTCGCATCCTCCTCAGTGATAGAGTATTTTATCTTCCTGGTGCAAACAATGTCAATGTTACAGCACTCTGAGGGGAAGAAGGATGCTTACATTCTAAGTATATTTAGAAAATTAGCATGGTGTATTAACTGATGTTCAGAGTAGCTTTTGACAGAGAGTAATGTGGAGGAAAATTGACCCGAGCGCTGCCCAGAGTGTGCCCGTTCTCTGAATCAATAGCCAGGTCTCTGTATTCAGCACCCTTTATCAGCATTACTCTTGAACTACTACTCATTCCATTGCTCTGAGCGGATCCAGGGGATGGATTGCTTACACCTACTTGCATAGTTTGGATAGAAAATAAGTCTGTATGCTTTTTCTAATTATTTAAATGAGAATTGCAACCAACAAACTCCTTTTAGTCACTTTCTACAGGCTGGATAAAGAGCATTCTGATTTTCCAGTTTCCAGCTGGTAAAGGTTGCTTGTGACTCAGGAACTCCATGATTCAAGTTCTTCCTCACAGAACTTTGGATGTTTTTCAAAGCTCTGGCTTAGTTCCTGGCTTTACTAATTGGGCGAGAACTTCCTGGAATTAGGATGTTAATCTGAACCTTTTTGTTTTGTTACCAATCTGAACAACTCCTATTTTGGCTATTGTGTATCTCTTGCAGACCCACCTTGGTTTTAGGCCAACTTTCAAATAGATTTATTTTTTTTCCTCCTTCTTTAATGATTTTGCTATTAGACTGAAATCATAGAAAAAAAACTTGATCGAGGCTGTTCGGTTGGGTCTTTGAGGTGCATATAACAATTAAATCATTGTTTCTGTGTGAGTGGCCTAGGCTTCAGATGCACAGCACACTCTTGAAGTGCAGTAATATAGACGAGTAACACAAAACCAATGTGGTTTATTGTTGGAAATCTGGTCAACCAATTACAGAGTGTGAAAGCAAGTCGGGATTCCCGAGTTCTGTCTTTAGTCACTGACGTGCTGTGTGACATGAAGTCGGTTAGTGCAGCGGAGCTTGACTGCAACCGTTTTTTTTGCATTTAAGCAGGGAGTATGATGAGTGGCTAATGTTAGGTTATTAATATATTAATTGCTCTGAATGCCTTAAAGCCACTCTTCCTGTTGAAGACAAAAGCATAACCTCTTGCTTGGATCTGTTTGTTAGGATGTTAGGGAGCATCCTCATGGATAAAGCTTTTGCAGCTGCTGTCTGAGTTCAGTGCTTATTTGGTTGGTGAGATAATACTTGTGCTGCTGCTGCCTATCCTGTGTGTGTCCAGAGTCTGTAAGCAGAGCATCTCTGTCCAGAGCTGTTGGTGAGCCATATATCACTAGAACAAGTAGTACTGAAAAAGATGAAAAACAAAGTCCAGAACAAGCTTGCATGCTACAAATGCAAGTCAAAATAAGCAATGTTTGCAAATGGCCTTACTGCCTGTAAATCACAAGCAGAATAGAGACTGAGACAACAGTCCGGTTCCCTTTTCAGATACAGCACAAAGTTAAGCTTACTCTTTTACTTGCTCATTTGTAGAAACAGCTGTAGGGTTTACATTTTTATTCTTCAGGGGTAACAGCTGAGAGTTAATGCATGCTTGTGACATTCCTAAAAAGGTCTAACAGGTTGAGATATGTCTCTGAATAGTCAGCATCAAGACATATTCAGATGAAAATCTGTATATACTACATCATACCAATAAAAGTTATGTTGATTAGAACAAGGGCAAATTTGGCTGGACTTTGATACTTGGAGAACAAAGATGTGTGTAGTTATTAAACAACAAGGAGACAAGTAAGCTGAAGGTTTTTCTCCATTATGGTTTAAAACCAAATTAAGGCACGTTAAGATCAAAGTTGTGTTCCGTCCTCTGCGATTTAAATGCTGGCCTGGTCTTCTTGAAAATTTGATGAAAAGGTTGGCTTCAGAATTTGTGTGAGCCAGTTTCTAAGTTAAATGAAGGAGTGGAATCCTATGAGGATATTGCTATATCATAAAAACTGTTGAACTGTGTTATCTCTGAAATCCTCTTCCCCAATGCTGCTTGATTGCAGGGTAGCTGTCTCTTGCAGCTGGGCAATGGTGTGAACTTAATGGATCCAAGCTTCCAGCAAAAACTGGAGGGTGAGAAGGAACTACTTCGCCGCGCGATACAGAAAGAACTGAAGATTAAAGAGGGAGCAGAAAACCTGCGCAAAGCAACAACAGACAGAAAGAATCTTGTTCATATTGAGCATGTGCTTAAATCTTCCAACCGAAAACTGGAGCAACTGCATTGGGAACTTCAGGAGCTTAATGCAAGGATTGTAATAACAGACAAAGAGGAGAGTAAGACAGGTAAGTCTTGGGTCATGATTGGCAGGAAAATTGTGTTATAGTGCTTCAGTATTTATATATATTGAATTGATGTATTTTTCTGTCGAGGGTTCACAAGTAGTGGGAGTTTCTTCTCTTTGTATCTAGCTGATGAAATGATCTGTGCAGTGAAAACTTGAGAATGGGGCCATAAAGGAGGCAACAAGAGAGATGAGTGTAGGGAGAAGAGCAGCTGAGAGTGCTGGGCGTGGACAATATTCAGGAGCAGGCTGTAGGTGGAATTGAAGGGATTTCAATAGAATTTCCAGGCAGTTGAACATCCAAGTGTCTTACAGGATGAATGAGTATAAAATTGGAAGGGTGTTTGTTAGGACAGGCTCTTTAAGAAACAAAGAAATATTTACAGATATGAGCTTGAGCTTCATTTGAAACAGTGTTTTGCTGTCACTCTTGTAGACGAGACCTTTTTGTACCTTTTTTTATAGCCTAACCTTCTTTTATAGACTCATCCATCTGTAAGCCAGTGAAATGACACATGACAAGATGACTAATGGTATTGATTATATTGTTTGTACAGATGGATCTGTATCTCCAGATCCGTGTCTCTGGGAAAGAAACCCAGACCCCATGGCAAGGAAGGTTGAAGCTCTGAAAAAGCAGTTGCATGTTGAAATGAAAGTGAGGCAAGGAGCTGAGAACATGATCCAAATGTATTCAACATCCAAGGTAAGCAGGAATAAACAATCATTTGGGAACATGGATTTCTGGATCTGTGAAAGAAATTCATTTGTGAAGCTTGCTTGACTGAATCCTAGCTCTACATTTCGGTGCTCTACATAGTGACAGCATGTCATGTTACTGCACAAGTCAACCAATACTCCAATTATGCATTAGACTTGCAGGTTACAGACTTCAGGAATTTAGCAGAAATCAGCACGGAATTGGACAGTGCATATTTCATTAGACAGGCGCTTAAGCCAATGTGTAATTCCTGGATGTTAGGAAAAGACTTTCCTGAAAGTGTAGTTTATTGCCCTTTGGTCCATGGTGTGGCTGCCTATGCCTTTTTCCAAAGCGTCTGGTGGTGATCACTGTTAGAGGGGAGTTATTAGACTGGACAGATGGGCATAGTCTGGCAGTTTTGATTTTTTTGGCAGTTCTTACATGGCAGATGCGGATTGTACTTCTGCTCTTGAATGTTGCTTAGCAGTATTAATGATAGAGTTGGGAATCATGTTGTTTTAGCTTAGCCATGTAAATCCTTCTGTAGTCTCCATGGAAAGTGCTAAGTACCTAGAGAGTAGCTTGTGCTAACATTCTCAAACAGATCAATGGCCCTTTGGAAAGACCTGCATCTTCCTATCAGCTACAGACTCTACATTACTTCTTTGGTCCACACGCTTGATTTGGCTGACTGAATGCCAACATGGAGGTCTTAATGCCTCTAACCTCAATGCTCATAGTGACTCTAGATTAGAGGCAGAGAAAAGTATCTCATAGCAAGTGGCAAGATAGGAGTGCCATCTCTAGAAAAACTGTTGCAAGCCTGGGAAGGTAGTGAGGGTGATTTAAGAGGTACATTCAGTCACTGACTTGAGGAATGAAAGTTAAAAAAGCATTGGTATTTTACACTGAGTTGGTGTGATGTTTTGATATCACTAGGTTGTTTAGGACAGAGCACAGCATGTGGTATCTCTTTACGTGAGAAAAATTTTCAGAGGTTTACTAGGTTCATATTGATCCCACTTTTTGTGTTTGGCATAATCGTATTTAAAAATCAAAGGATAATTAAAATCCAAGCTTATTATGAAGCTTAATTCAGTAGGACCAGCCTGTAGATGATTGTGATGTTTTAGTTTGTTCAAAACCTCTGCTTCCAAAACTCTGTAAGCACAGTTAACCTGTGAACCACAAGTCTCCATGACTGCAAAGTTTGGTGTTAACTAGACATATTCTTGACCTGTTCCTTCCCTCTAAAAATGGAGATAGTGATCTCAAAGTCCTTGATCCTCAGCAGTGTCTCCTTTACATAACTGCTTACAATGCTATTCCAGAATCATTTGTGACACTTCTTGCAGGTACCACCTCATCCTCATATGTGAACACATCATTGTAATCTATTTTTAATGAGCATGGTTCTCTCTCTGCATATGCTTTCTTTTTGGCAGGAGCGAAAGCTGCTGGCTACAGCTCAGCAGATGCTTCAGGACAGCAAGACAAAGATTGAAATAATCCGCATGCACATTGTGAAAGTGTCTCAGTCGGCAGGAGAGATGGAAGATACAGTGGATCCAGCAGGTAAGGTGTTTTAAATAACTGATACAGCCCTGAACAGATGCAGCCAAAGCCCCCAAATCCAGAATATTCAGTCAATTTTCATCCTTGCCATATTTTATCTCCCAAATGGCCAGTGAGGATGGGGACCAGCATCAGTGCTTTGGAGCTGCGTATTGAGGAGCTGAGACATCACCTGCGCATTGAAGCTGCTGTAGCTGAGGGGGCAAAAAACGTGCTGAAGATCCTAGGAGGGAGTCGAGTACAGGATCGCAAGTTTTTGGCGGAGGTAAGCACTTATTCAGGCCTTCTTGAGAGACTGGTTTCATGCCTCAGCATCAGTGATTTAGCATGAATGAGCAGAGTTAACCAAGAGTGACTAATCTGTGAAGTTCCTGTCTCTCTGTGAGGGCAGACTGTTTGGGAGCACTTTCCCTTCTGGGGATAACATTCCTTGCTTTGGTGAAATTTCTCAGGAACATCACAAGTGACACTGATGGGGTAGTCAGGATCTATGGGAAAATACTTCATCTTGTTCCTTCACTAGTAAGATGTTATCTGGTCTTTTTTGAAGCTTACTGTAGTAGTTCATAAAGGATTAATTGTACCTGGACTGGGGCTCTACATTGAAAATTTCTACCTGCTTTCTGTTCTACTTCATATTGCTAGGCTCAGGGTCGTTTGCAAGAGTCCTCTCAGAAGATTGACCTGCTGCGCTTGTCCTTGGAACATCAGCTTAGTGAGCTTTCTCCTGATCACCCAAAAAGAGCACTCATCAAGCAGGAACTCGTAAATACTTCCTCCCTGGGAGCTCAGCATGGCAGCATCCAACCCACTTCAGTCATCAAACCTACAGCCCTTACAGGTATAGAAATCCTGCATGGCATGTCGTTGTGAGGAGGGCAGAGGGAAAACAGAGTTGCATTTCTTCTCATTGTTGTGTTGCCTCTTGTTATATGGACATTTGATTTTCTAGGAACTGGACTTATTTCTTCTAGGCCAGCCAGAGCTTTCTGGACTTTCAGTCTATTAGTTGGGGGTAGGTTTAAACTATTAACCAAGAAATAATGAATCTGAGAAACTCCTGGACCTCTGTGAGAACAGGCTAACTGGAATCACTTTATCTTTTACATAATAATATTCTTTACTCTCCTAAAATTCCTCAGGAACGTTGGAAGTGAGACTGATGGGGTGTCAGGATCTATTGGAAAACGTTCCAGGACGTTCCCGAATGACTAGTTCTTCTCCCATCTGTGGCAGCCCAAGTGATTTGAGGTCCCTTACCCGAACACGAGTTGGCCTGGGTATCCATGGCCGTAATGTTGCAGGAAAATACCTGCGGAATGAAGAGCCATGTAGTGAGTATGGGGTTCCCTGTTGAACTGTGAGTGGCATATGGGAGCATGGGGGCTTCTCATCAGGGTATTGGGTTAGCGTGGTATGAGTGTAATTAGAAGAAATCTGGTTTCTGCAAAACTAAGAGAGAGAATTAATCACATTATGCCTGGTCTTCCTACTGTTCTCTTGGAAATTACATTTGACTGGGATATTCATCTCTAGTATGAGAGATACTCTTTGGTAAAAGATAATAATCCTTGTTCTCTCCTTTGTCCAGATGAGGTCCTTGCTGTGCTCAAAGTGGACAATAAAGTGGTTGGCCAAACAAATTGGGGACCAGTTAATAACCAGGCATGGGACCAGAGTTTTGTCATTGAGCTGGACCGGGTAAGTGTGCCCCAGATTCCCTGTGTTGTATTTGGTTTTCCATTTCATCTTACCTGATCTGCTTAGCTGCCATTGCACTTCATTCAGCTCTGTATTGCTGCTGTCTCCGTGTCCTTTTATGTGCCACTTATCTTAGTCTTCCCCTGAAGGCAGTGCATCTCTGGCAGAGATTCAGCCTGAACAGCATCTGTTGTCCCTCTCTCCTTATCTGAGCAGTTTTATTTCATCTTACCAGCAAAGTGGCGCGCTCAGAGATTTCTGAAATGGGGAGCCAAGACAGCCATCTCCAAGAGGGTGTGTAGCTAAGAAGATCTGAAAGCATCAGAGAAAGCAGGGAACAGAAGGATTAAAGAAGTGTCTTATGCATATTGTTTAGTTCACTGATTTTTTTACAACAGTGTGTGTGTGGCATTTCCAGAGCACAGGGCAGTATGTAACTCTTCTGCTTTTTTTTTTCCTCCTTCACCACTCGCCCATCTCACTAGTCTCGTGAGCTAGAAATTGCAATTTATTGGAGAGACTGGAGAGAACTATGTGCAGTGAAGTTTTTACGTTTGGATGATTTCCTTGATAATGAACGTCATGGGATGTGCCTCTCGCTCGAACCACAAGGAATGCTTTTTGCAGAGGTATAAATGTCAGCTTTGTTTCTTTTTCAGAGAACTGTCTCTGTTTAGGGTGCCTTCCCTGAACGCAGTTGTTCAACCCAGGATACAAGGAATGGAAGGAGCAATAATTTAGAAGGGTAGAATGACACCTGAAATCCTTTTGCATCAATATCACATATAAGAATAAAGAAGAACATGATATAATAAATGTACACATGCCATAGACTGGAGTGACTCTTCAGCTGCTCCACTGTAATTATATGTGTGTGCTGTGAAATCCGTTGGTTTTTATTTGCTTTCATTATGAATCATCATGACACTTTAATTAAACATATGGCTTAATGGTCAGAACTGAATCACAGAGACTGTGGAATCAGCGATCCAAATTCCCTCTGGGTATGCTTATTTTATCATCTTTCTGAGGCTAATAATAGTTTGAAGTACCATCAATGAAGAGATCATCCAGATAATCCCTTAAAAGCCTCAGCACTTTCTCCTCTGTGTTGTGATGAAAGTTCCTGTGGTTATCTTTCCAAAAGTGGGATTTTGACCTCACGTACCAAAATCCTCTCCCTGGCTTCTTGTTTTTCTGTGGTTTTGCTTTGTTGGGGAGGGTTTGGGGTTGTTTTTTGGTTGGGTGTTTTTTTTGTGGCATTGGTTTTGTTTGTTTGTTTTACTTCTATGCTGTGGACTACTATTTTTTTCTTTACCCTACAAAAGGCTATGTTCTTTATGTATGGTTTTATAAATTTGATTTTGTTTGCGATATGAATTGGTCATAATTTGGGGATTTTTCTGCATTTCAGGTAGCAGAAAATTCCAGCATCTAAAACCACAGTTGAAGTAACAGTTGTTTAGAGGGTGAAGCTAGAATAACGCAGTCTGGAGTCTGTCTGTGAGAGTGACTCCTAACTTAGCAAACAGATGTGAATGGATAATTTGATCAGAGAGCAGGTGCGTGTGGAAGTTTGTGTTCATAGTGTAAGTGAAGTATCCTGACAAATCCCTTTTGCTTCTCTGACAGGTTATGTTCTGTAATCCTGTCATTGAGAGAAAGCCAAAACTGCAGCGACAGAAACGCATTTTCCCCAAACAGAAAGGTAAGCTGCTGGAGAACTGACTGCTTCCTGTTTAGGGTGTGTAGGTGAGGGCAGGGGTTTGCACAAGCAGGCTGGCATCCACTCCTATCCCATTAAATTTGTGAGACATTAAAATGCTTGCTAATTACGGTGTGTAAGTAGGTGGGCTTTATTTAGAGTGTGAAAGTTTGTTCAGTCACAAAAAGTCCAGTCAGCCTGGCTGCAGCATGGTGTGTAATGTGATATCATTGCAGTGTTTCTATTCACAATTAACATTGTTAGGAAGATATAATTACTAGTTATTTAACAGACTTCCTAGCAACATCCAGGACTCAAGCTGTACTAGCTTAACCAGCAGTGGTTTTACTGATGCACAGATATTGGAAGGTTTTCTGGAAAACTCTGAATTATAGAAGACTGTAGCATGAACAGGCTACTGATTGTCAAGTCTTTAGAGCTGGCATCTCAGATTAATAGTTTTAGGGACTGGAATAACTTGCGTACTTTTTTCTTTGTTGGCAAATTCTTTCTTGTGAAGCTGAGTAAGGTAAGACTTTACATACTGAGGACTTCTGGCAGTGAGGATAGATGAGATTTTGTATTTACGTTTTTCAGGAAGTAGTAAAAATAATGAAGACATCCCAAATGTTTTACTCTTTAAAAGTCATTTTCAGATACTTTCTATTAACAGGCTGTGTGATTAAAATGCAGTGTTGAAATAGAAGCAAACCTGACTTAGAATAAAATTAATTTTTCAGGTTTTATGCAATTTCTACTTGAGTATTTTTATGATATTATATGGAGCTGAATGTAGGTGAAATAGTAGATCTGTTTCATCATCACCATTATTAAATTTTCTGCCCTGAAAAAAATCCCATTCTGCCTAGGGTGGGCTACCTTTTTGAGTAACCCACATGTTTGGCTGAAAATAATGATTTAACAGTAGATGAGTTGTAATTTGTGCGTTGTAATCTCACTGGTGTTTTGACTCTGACTCCTCCAGGCAAGGAATTTCTCCGAGCTCCTCAAATGAACATAAATGTTGCTGCTTGGGGTCGCCTAATGATGAGTTTCCTTCCTCCGTGTAGTTCTTTGAGCACTTTGAGTCCCCCACTTCATGATCCCATTCACACAGACTTCTCTCCAGTTCCCCGACAAAGTCATGTTGATTCAATGTCCAACCTGAGTGGGTAAGTCATGTTCTGAGCGTTGCTGGATGACACTCTGGAATGGGTATAGGATGGGTCCTGAAGTTCTGTTGCACCTTACTAAGATGGAGGAAGATATTGATATGAACATTATATCTGTGGAACTTGATTCAGGATTTTAAGAAAAGGCAATTGCTGCCTGAAACGGTGTGGTTTTAGTGGGGTGTTCAATACACTGTGGCTAGCTGTGATTTATTGTTAGCAGTTGGAACAATTTCCAGAATTCCTATCCTAACAAGAAGTCTGTTCCAGAGCCAGGGGAACTTCAGCAGTTTTCCTATGCAGTAAGAATCGTGGGCATAAAAGTGGTAATAAGTAAATGCTGTGATACAGAAAAAAAAAACAACACAAAAGCAGATTTTCAGAAGTTATATACACAGAAAGATGTACTGGTTCTGCACTTGAGGGAAAGACAATTCCATTCATTAAATGTCTTCACTAGTATAGTAACTGAACTCTATGCAAGGTCACAATATGATGGTTGTGGTGAAAATGCACTCTTCTTTCATGAGGGTACATGTACCCCAATAATTAGCATTACGTAACTAAGCTTTTAAATATGTTGTAGAAGAAAATTCTGTAAATAACATTTTTTTTAAATTGTTGGAATTAATAATTCTCTAAAAGAGACTATTCCCACTGATTCACAAGACCTGGAAAAGAAAAAAAACATCAGGTCAACTACCGTGTTGCTATTATGATCAAGACTTCCTTTAAATTCTTCATCATAGTGACTTATTTCTACACACCTGTGTTTCATTCATTTTATAGCATCAGAGAGCTAGTGTTGGAATGTGAGTCTAACCATCACCAACTTAATAGCTCATTTGCTTTTCATTCGTTTAGGAGAGCGTATGTCTTGTTGATACTTCACAGACTGGTGGTGTGAATCACGGAGTCCTGCTGTCCGCTATATTGGACTGAACGAAACTTTGCTTATATAGCAAAGGTGATACAAAGGTGTGTGTGTGTGTACAATGTTCTGCCCTAAGGAAATCTCCTTCAATTTTGTCTCACAAATGCAGTGACTTCCCTGTGGCTAAGCTTACATTTGCTGATGAAGCACCACCCAAGCCTCCACGCCTTTATCTGATGACCAGCTCCAAAGAATCAACACCATCTCCTGCAGATTCTCCGGTAATCATCTGAGCTAAGAGGGGGACTTTTCTTTGTTGGTTGGTATTCTTTCAAGGCCTGGTTCTTCTTAATTGTTTATGACTGGAGAAATTAACTATGCTTTAAGCAGGCTGTGCCTCATTAGCTGGCTGATGTCCAGGGATTCAGAATGCAGTGAGCTATTTTGGCATAGAGTCTTCACAAAAGTGTTGTACCTCTTTTTTCCTTCTTTTATTTTTTCCTTTCTTTTTTTTTTTTCCTTCTTTTTTTTAAATTATAAGTTGCTTTTCTTGGAGAAGCAAAATGGGAGGTAGGTCAGCATTGGGAGTTCAGAGCAGGAGTGCAGAACAGATGACTGCACAGAGAAAGCAGGGAAGTAGGGTCGGCAGGCTTTTAGGACCAGATGAAGTTCTTTGTCATTAAAGAAACTGGGCAAAACCAAGAAGAGCTCTACTTTTCTGACAGGAAGGAGCAGGAACATTGTTTTGAGTAGTAAAATGGTTAATGACCTGTGTTCTGCCACATCTTGCCCTTTCTCATTTGGCTTTGGTGATAGAGGAAACTGCATTATCTGATCATTGTGACTCTTTTTGGGACATGACATGTCTTTTTTCTAGAAAGGAAATGTTTTATCCTAGGCTTTTAAAAACGTGTATTTTAAGGGGTTTGACCCTATCAAGATAATATTGTACGTGGGAATAGTTTTGCATGACGATAGACAATCTGTTTTCATGCTGCTTCCCTCCAAGCAGAGGCAATGACCAACTGCAAGAACTTGTCTGCAGTTATGCTGGATCATGACAGAGGAGAAAATTTGGATGTGGGCATTCAGGTCTGACTTGGTGATTCCAGAGGATGACACACTGTAATTTTCTTTTTGTTCCTAGTGTCTGAAGAGGCTGCATATTGAGGAGAAGTCTTGCAACTCTGTTCTAACAGAATTTCCAATCCAGGCATCTCCAAGGTAACTGTGGACATCATGGGCTGTCTTGGGTCACAGCTTAAAGAGGCACTGGGCTGAAATTTTTGAGCGTGCAGTCTAAAATTCTGCTCAAGTTATGCTTTGGTTTCTCAGCAGCAGACTCTTAGTGCTGAGTGTAGACGATACCATGAAAATTATGCTATGAACTTGTCCAGATGTCTGCTGTGCCTTATCTGCTTGTTAACCCCAATACTTAGCCTATTGATAGAGTGTACACTACAGTGTAATAGATTACTTTAGTAGAAGGTAAAGTTGCTCAACTGTCTTCAGGTGCTTCCATTGCCTTTCATTACATAGGGACGCATAAAACACTAAGTTGTTTATACTCTGTGGCAGTTATATATACACAATTTGGATGTAGCAAGGATACACAGTAGTAAATATACCAAGAACAGGACAAGTAAAAAAAAATTAAAATTGTTGAAGAAATACAGACCAAAAAAGCACAAATAGCAATATCTGTCTAAGTTGATCTTACAGTTCAGGCCATTATGTTCGTAACTTGATCATCACTGCTGAGGGGTCCCATCTTCAAACCCCTATAGTCAGGATGCAGTCAGGCACCTACCTGCCTTCTCTCTGAGAAGGCTGAGGAGGGAGTTGAGTCCTTCGTGAGAAGATACTTAGCCCTTCATGTCATTCAGTGGAGAAGTATCGAGTGTCTGCTGTCTTTTAAAGATAATCCTGGACTAAAGCTTTTAGGGTGTGGGTTGTTTTAGTTTGGTTGGTTGTTTTTTTTTTAATTCTTCCCAAGCAATTCTTCAGCCTTAGTTTCCTTGGTAACACCTTGTAGCTGACATAACGTTATATAGCATTTCTTTATTCAGCTACTTATTTTCCAGCAACATCTTATGTCTGTTGCCTCACCATATTTCATGTCCAATTCCTGTTTGAGAACTTCTCCGTATGCCCTTGTCCTACTAGCCCTTGATATGCACCTTCATGTCTGAAAAACACAATTGCTGTTGAGCCTGCTGAAAGGAGCATGGGTGAAATTGAATTTTACTATCCCAAGGATGGGGGTGAGGGGGAGCTAATCCTGTTATGGGAGGTAACATAGAGAGCAAGCCTTGGAGAGTCAGAATTGTTGCTCCTGTTACCAGTATAGATGGAAGTCAGACTGCTGCCAGTAGGAGTAGTTTCCTCACCTTACGGTTGCCTGCTCCTTTCATCAGTGGCAAAACAGCAGCAGCAAGCCTGACTTTTCAGGATTTCAGCCTAGGTGAGGAGTGGTTGACACAGCTGTTCACTTTCCCTTTTGCTATACAGAGCTTCTTCCCCTAACATGAATACACACTCCTTTGTTATCTGTTTATACATCTTTTGGGTATTGTCTCAGCAATTCTTCTTTGTTTATCTGCAGGATAAGGACAGTTCAGCTTGAGGATTTTCACTGCATCGCTATGTTGGGGCGTGGCCACTTTGGGAAGGTAGTGTAGAAGTGCGTGCTTTGTGGAGCAGGGCAGTAGGGCTGTGGTTGTGAAGATGGGCCTCTGCCTCAGAGTCTCAACAGAACCATTGCAGTACAGAAGAGATTTGTTGCAGTGTAGGTATACAAAACAAACCCAGCCCAACCACACAAGCAGCTGATAACTGTTGTTAACAGTCAAAACTTGTGAAGATTTGTGGCTTCAAAGCCAGGAGAGAGCCATCCAGGGAGTGCTACATCATTTCATAAAGCACATCATTACCATTCCTTTCAGTATCATTGTGATCGCTGGTGGAATAGCTCTGTTCCCAAAAACTGCGTTCATAGTTGCTTGCTGTGAGAGCTCTGAGGTGCTCATAAAGCACTCAGCCAGCTGTGATACTACTGTTTGTGAAAAGAACATAACTTACACTGACATCCTTCTGGACTACTGCAGCCCAAGGAGCAGAAAAAAGTGCTTCGTTTCTGGAGTTACTTGAGCTTGGTTTTGAGAGTGACTGTCTGGAGTGGATGGAAATAGTTTGTGGCAATGGGAGTCAGAGTAATCCAATAAGGAAATAATGGATTTATTTGAAACACTGCTTTTCTGTTGTCTTTCAGGTACTGCTGGCCCAGTACAAGCCAACTGGGAAGCTGTATGCTATCAAAGCCTTGAAAAAAAAAGATATTATTAGGAGAGATGAAATTGATAGGTGAGCTTTGTTTAGAGATGGTACTACTGCCAGAGGCTACATTAACACACGTGCAATCAAATGTTAGTAGGTATGATGTGTACTGGTCACAGTACTGTTAAGGTTAAATGTGACCTTAAGGCTTGGGTAACTAAAATCAGGAATAAGGAAACTTGTAACATTGCTGCTTTCTAGCTTCTGGTGGAATGACACCTGAAGAACACTCTAAAACTTAGGGTTTAGAAATATGTAAGATAAATATTGTATTAGCGCTCACTTTTTATTTCTCATAGTGTCCTGGTTTCGGCTGGGAATTTTCCTCGCAGTAGCAGCTGTGTTTTGCATTTAATACAGGAAGAATGTTGATAACACTGATGTTTGCAGTTGTTGCTGGGAAATCAAGGACTTTTTCCAGTCTCCCATGTTCAGCTAACGAGCAGGTGTGCAGGAGCTGGGAGGGAGCACAGCCAGGGAGATAGCCCAAGCTGGGCAATGGAAATATTCTATACCACAGACGTCATGCTCAGTTTATAAATGGGGGTTGGCTGGGGGGCAGGAATGCTTTTTTTTTTTTTCCTTTTTTTCCGGGAGTTCGAACTGTTCCATGAGTTTAGCCTTTTTTTGTGAGTTCCGCAAAATCTGCAAGTTCCGTGTTCCGTGATCACTGCTCAGGGTCTGGGTACACAACTGGTTGTCGGGCAATGAGGCAAAAATTGTATTATGTATTGTTTGGTTTGGATATTTATTGGTGGTGGTGGTAGCAGTAGTAGTATTTCCGTTGTCTTCTTAAACTGTCTTTATCTCAACCCACAATTTTCCCCTTTTGTCCATTCTCTTCCGCATCCCACTGGGGGCAAAGGGAAGAGGTGAGCAAGCGGCTGTCTAGTCCTAGTTGCTGGCTGCTGGGTTAAACCATGACACTTAGGATGTAAAGATTTTCTTCTTCATCCTGTTTTTTTCACAACAGGCTTTTCTGCCAAGTTTTAACATTGACGTTTTCGTTCTTTGAATCCTGGCAGCTTGAACTGTGAGAAGCGAATATTTGAAGTGGTCAATTCTTCTGATCATCCATTCCTTGTGAACATGTTTGCATGTTTCCAGACACCTCATCATGCTTGTTTTGTGATGGAATATACTCCAGGTGGTGATCTTATGATGCGCATACATGAAGATGTCTTTCCAGAGCCGATGGCACAGTGAGTTAGAATTAGTCTAGTTTCCAGGCACTATAAATTTTTAACTTGATTCTCATGTATATTTCCTGATAACTGTTTCTCTCTTATAGGTTTTATACAGCCTGCGTAGTCTTGGGGCTCCAGTTCTTGCATGAGAAGAAAATTGTTTATAGGTAATGCAGCAAAGAATCAAGTATAATCCAGTTCAGCAACTTGAAAGTTTTATTTTTCCTTTAGCTATGTGTCTGGAGCTCATTGTCTTGCTGGGGTTTCTGATCTTTCTGTCTGTCTTTATTTTCCCGATCGCCTGTTGCTATCAGCATGTTCATTGTGCTTACAGTAAGGAAAATCATCTAGAAGCTATTCATCTGACATGTTGCAGGTGATTAATCCTCTGTGACATGTCAATATGTTCTGGGGTGCACCTGTAAGTCACTGCTTTCTTTTTACTGTGATAGTCAAGTAATTCATCATGCTGTTGTGGAATGCTCTTTTCCAGATGAGTAAGACCCACCCAGCTCTAAGCTGCTTTGTGAGCCTTTCATTAAGAGGAAAATATCAATAGATTTAGGGGAATCTTCTAAATAATACATTATTTAAACCAAATGTAGACTTTACTCAATTGAGATTTTATTCTCTTTATAAACATCTAGTTTCTGCTTCTTGTAATAAAAGATGTTGGATGGCAGTCCTCAGACTTCATCCACCATTTTCTTTCCTCTCCTTTGCCTGCAGGGACCTGAAATTGGATAATCTGCTTTTAGATGCTGAAGGATTTGTGAAGATTGCAGATTTTGGATTGTGTAAGGAAGGTGAGTGATGAAGCCAAAATTGAACCACCAGAACCGGTTTAGGATCTGGGCTTTAGTAATGCGTTCACAAATACAGACACTGAGGTGGCTCTGTGTAACTTGTATTCATCCCCATCTTAAAAATAAAACAAACCCCACCAAGACCAAAATACTGCCCCCCACACACAAACCAAACAACAAAAAACCTCACCTGTCTGGCCTGATGAACTTGGAAAGAGTATTTTGTCCGTTAATCTTAAGGAAACTTATGAAGGAGTTTACAATGTGCTAGTTTCCTCAAAGGAGACAGAATATAGGATACTGCAAAATATATACTTGAGTAAATGAGCAGTGGAATCTGCAGGAAGTTTCCACGGTTTTGCTGTTTATTTAAGTATTGTCTGTATATTTCTTATTTGGAGTCTTTAGAGGCCTCGGGTTTTATACTTCCTTATTGGCATTTACAAGCGTTGATGAGAACCCTTGTGAAGTTAACAACATTCGATTATCAAGTGATAATCTATGGCTTTCAGAAGGTGGGACTGCGTGTGATCCATTCAGTGACGTGTGCTGGGTTTTACAAAAGTATTCTTTTCCTCCAGGAATAGGTTTTGGAGACCGCACAAACACCTTCTGTGGCACTCCTGAATTTCTGGCTCCAGAAGTCCTGACAGACATCTCGTACACTCGGGCAGTGGACTGGTGGGGATTGGGTGTACTCATTTATGAGATGCTTGTTGGTGAGGTAAGGCCACCTTTCGCTAAGAGATTCTCACTAAGCAGTCTTGGGGACAGTAGTACCAACCACCTGTGATAAAGCTTTGCTGAATGTAGCCAACTATTTATTAGTACTTAATTTGCATTTTTCTTATTCATAGTGTTTGCCAAACACTAATTAATCCATACAGCTCCTTGCTACTCTTCTCCCTGTTTATTAGTGAGGGATGGGTGCTGTGTGGATTAAATAGTAAAATGTCACAATTGCAGTCACCTTTCCCTGGAGATGATGAGGAAGAAGTCTTTGACAGTATTGTCAACGATGAAGTCCGGTATCCACGATTCCTTTCATCTGAGGCACTTTCCATAATCCGTAAGGTAATGGGCTTGACGGGTCTCTGGGAGCCTGAGGAATCTGCATTTACTGTGTAAGTGGATCCACAGGGACTCGATTAGGACAGGGTAGCAGTTGTGTGTGAAATCTGGAGCTGCCTACACAGACTAAGGAAACATTTAAAATTTACATATTTTTCCTTTCCTTCTCTTTACATAAATGCTATTCTTCTGTGTAAGGATGTTGAAGCAGGCTTCTTACCGAGGTCTGTTGCTGCTAAGTCTGAAATGGAGAAGTGTTGATTCAAGGGCAGGAGTGTCAGAGTCATTCAGTGGAGATGGCTTGATTCAGTTTTTGAGTGTGACTCAGTAGTCACAGGTGTGCAGTTAAGATGAGATGCTTCATGTGGTCTACAGCAGGTATCTTACTGATGTTGGCAAATTCTTTACAAGGAACTAGGTCTGAGCTACTGCTAGCAGATTATGACCTTGCTGCAAAGTGAGGATGAGAAGATACTGAGGGGTCAGTCCATCTCCTTCCTTTTGTTTTTCTCTCTGGAACATTATTTCTGTCCATCCTTGTTCAATTGTTTAATTTTGAACTGATATTTCCTTTAGCTTCTTCGGAAGTGTCCAGAGCGTAGACTGGGAGCAGGGGAAAAAGATGCAGAAGAGATTAAAATCCAGGCCTTTTTTAAGGTAGGAACTCACGTTATCCCTCCTCCTCATCTCTTGTGTTTGAGCTGAGAGCGATTTGCTTTCCGTTGGTATTGAGGCATATTTCCATTAGTTATCAGTGAGCTAAAAGTGGTAGCTTCCATTGCACCTCATTGTGTATTCAGGAATATGTGTTTCAGTTCATATTTGAAACTCCCCCAGGTGTGTTTTTTGGGATCTGTGAGCTTCCAGAGCCAGTTTGTTATTTCTGATTGTGCTGCTTCTGTGTACAAATATACCTATCTGGTGAGCCATCAACAAATACCCCTTCTAAAATCAAACTGCAGCAGTCACCGATGCTGTCTAGCGATGACAGTGGTTGCCAGTCAATTTCATGGCACCAGCATTTGCAGGATATACGTGAATGCTAGAGAAACTGAGGTTAAAGACACATTTGCTTTGGGTCAAGGGTATACGTCCGTTCTAGGCAAAGGTGTTACCACTTCTCCTTGTCATTACCTGTCTGTCAGACGTTATTAGCCTTATAGCCCCTGGCTGGCTTTGCACTGGAGTAAGAAAAGAACTTGGATGTCAGCAGAAATTGCTGAAATTGTCCACACATACACCTGGCCACAGCTGCGCTGTAGTTTTGTACCTCCTCAATTTAGTTTGAGCTGTAACTTTGTTTCTTGGTGTTCTGAAGAACAGCCTTAGGCTGTATGGAATCTCTGTACTACCTGGAATCTCTACTACCTGGTTTCCACTCACTATGCAGTTTGTTTTGGGCCTTTTTCCATTTCTTTTTTTTTTTTTTTTTTAAATTAGTATAAGAAAGATATGTGTCAAATTATCTGGAAGTGAGGCTGCAATCCTTCCTTCTGCTTTCACATTTCATACATAATCTTAATGTCAATCTGGCCTGTTCGCTTGCTTGTCTTACAGGAAATTGATTGGGATGCCTTGTTTGCCAGGACTCTGAAGCCCCCTTTTGTGCCTACTTTAAGAGATCCGACTGACATTAGCAACTTTGATGAAGAGTTTACATCACAAAAGCCAATCCTTACTCCTCCAGAGGAGGTTGCTCTCCTAACCCGTAAGGAGCAGACTGTCTTCAAGGACTTTGACTTTGTCTCCAGACACCTTTTAGATGTTTGATTCCTGTGCTATAAGAAACGTGAACAGATTGTTACCACCTTGAGAGAGTATAGAGAGAGGACTTGGCATGGGCAGTGGAAAAGTCAACAGAATTCGTAGGACTGTTAGTGCTGATGACCCCAGGAAGAGAGTGCCCTGCAAGCTGAGTTAACCTACTGTGGTTATTTCAGCCTTGTTTGTTGGAGGGATACTGGATGTCAATTATCCTTAAGGAGAAATTAACATTTGGCTGGATGTATCTTCTGCTGCCATTGAGTATAGATGGAAATCTGGAATTTAAGCTGGATTTAATGAAATCAAATCATCTCTGCAACCCAGGTTACTTTTTGCAAAAAGCCTAAGTAAGTAGCACAGCTTTTAAAGTTGCATAATAGCAGGGGGAATGGTAATTTCTCACCCATTTTCTAGAAAAGATATACAGCATTCCCTCTGTGTAATAATTTTATGCCCATTCCCACTCATAATTACGTATGCCAGAGAAGGAATGGATTTTAACATAACCAAGATAATGATGTTTGGGTTTGATAATGATCCAAGTGATATATCTTAAGGAAAAGGAGTGTCTTTCTACTTTGAGGATGCTAAATCTCAGCTATTATTTTTAATTACATAAAAAAGTTTTGCACATGGTATTTTTTTTTGAAAATAAAGATACCTTTTCTTATAATGAAATTTCAGCTTTTCATCTCCTTGGTGTTAGCTGAATGTTTCAGATCAGGGCTAACCATATTCTGCTCAACAGGCAGGATTTTATTTTCTCTGTAAATGTCAACAGTAGTATTTTCTTCCTCCCTTCCTTCCTTCTCACTCAAGTTGTCTGTGTACATATTGCGTGGTGTTATCAGCTGTCACATACAAATGATTGAAGTCAAGTTCTCTCCACAGATTTTATCAAAGTGTATATCCTGTATCTTTTTTGGGATAGCCAAATAATGACAGTGTTAATGTTGGAAAATCAGTAAGTTAAAGGTGATTTCATTTGCCTGGTAGCATATCTTGTAATTATACTTGATATTTTCTTCTCTTAAATTCATTAATGATAGCTTGTTGTGAAAAAAAAGGAAGGGTATCTAGAGATGAAGCATCACACTGATGAAAAGTAGGGATGCACAGCTATTACTCTTTCAGTTTTTCTTCAATAGAGGTAGACAGAAGTTGAACTAACGCAATTGTGCTACATCTGGAGATAAGGTTTGGGTGCAGCTAGTGAGCCATCATTATTAAATAAAGGCTGGCCTAAGTGCTTCAGAATTCAGAGAGGTAAGAGCTATGTTTGTGCAAAACAGAAATAATTCACACTGAACCTAGATTTCCTATCTTTAGAGCCAAGTATAATTGCTTCTGAAAATTCCCGCATACAAATGTCTTTTCAAGCTCCTGCTCTGCCTTGCAGTGTAATAGCCCTTTTAAAGCTGGATACCCATTTTGCTCACCCTTGTTTGAATAGTAATGGTTGGCTTGCTGTTGGCCCCTACAGTGTGATTTGTGACTTTCCTTAAGGTCAAGGCCTCTGTAAAGTGGTAAGTAGCACAGTGGATTGTTAGCACAGCTCAAACCTGCTACTTGGATTCAAAGACAGAGGCATAAAGAACCAAAAAAGGCATACTTAACTTTTTAATTTATAGTTTATAGCACAGTAAAAAGACTGTAAATTACCATCCCAGTGCATTTAAAAAACAATTACCAAGCAGAGCAAAACTGTGTGTTTTGAGCTGTAGTACCTACTGACAAACTTTTATTTGACTGATGCCTGAAGAACCAGAAATTGCTATGTGGCAGACAAGCCATACTTTAGCTGGCACCATAGTGACACAAACAAACTGCAGAATCCTTTTTGGATGGTATAGCAGTGTTATGAAAACAATTCTAAGCACTCTGATATCCCCCAGTAGGACTTTCTACGCTGAACAAACCAGACTGGACACAGATTACAAACTCTGGAGTTGGTCAAAAAAGGGATCCTTCTGCTGTTTTCAAACTGCTTTTGGACTATGGTGCTGTATTAGTGCTTAAACTGTCCTTTCGTGAGTGCTCATCAACTTTAAACCCTGAGTGCATTCTACCAGCTTGCCATATGTGCTCTTGAGCTGGTGTTAATTCCTGAGCCAAGGCTATTAAGGCACAAAATAATTTTAACTAAGGTTTTATTGTGGTGCTGTTTTTTTTTGTTTAAACAGAAAAGGGACAGGACTAAAATTCACACCACAGCCTCTTCTGTTTTTAAAGCTAAAATTGGTCATCCCAAACTTCCTTTTATTTCCTCATGGAAACTTGAAGTCTGGCCTTTTTATTACAAAGGAAAACAAGCAAGCTTGATGCTATCCTAGAAAGCTGTCAGCACCCCTCAGCTCAATAAAACAATCAGAACCTAGAATCTTTCCTCTTGCATTGAGACTTTGTGGTTTTTTTATTAAAATTTTGCTAGTATGTTGAGGTAGTAGTATTACTGCCAGCGTTACTTGAGCTAGGCATGAAGTGTTCACCTCTGCTACTAGTTCTCTCCCCACAAGCTGCAGTAGAGGCCTGAGCATGAAGTTATCTGCAGAAATAATTCAGTAGGCAATTATTACTTTTCTGTCCAAAGAAAGGTGGATGGTATCATTATTTGGTGATGTCATTCAAAATAGTCCGTGAACTGCTAAGGGCACCATCAACTTAAAAAAAAAAAAAAGTCAGGAAGCTGGTCAGGGTATCACAAAGTACAGGCTAATTATAAGCTGAATTTGGTGCCTTACAGCTGTTTCTCATTCACATTAACATTATTACGCCTCAAATCTTTGTGAAAAGCATGAAGTTTAGGCATGTGGTCAAAATGAAACTTGCTTTTGACTGTCCAAATACTCATTACGTGCCCAACACTACTGACAAAAGGCACTGCGGTTCTCACAGTGAGAACTATGTTGAAGAAAGGCCATAGGAATTGTATTGATTCTGTCTGGTTTTGTCTGTAATAGCCGCTGTTCCCTAGCAGCAAAAGGAGAGGGAAACTTTGGGGAAGAGAAGTAAACATGTATGCTCACACTACTCTTGCAGCTCTTCTGGAGAGATGTGGATGCAGTTAGCAAAAGAGTAAACTTAGAGACGTACTTTTGCACAGTCCAGCAATCAGCTCTGCTGGCCTTCCCAGAACCAGTGTCTCCCCTTTAACAGTGTTATTTGTATATAAAAAATAACCCTGACTATCCTTGAAATGTAATTTGCAGGATGAACAGGTTACACGGTTTGTGATGTACTAAAGCTCCACGCAAGGAAACAGCAGCAATTGCATTAGCAAAGCTTTACCCAGCAACCTGCAACTGTGTTGGCACTCTACCAGGTGAGTCCCACTGTGACTAGACAGGCTCACTGTTCCTGTGAAAATAGATCTTCTCCCATGCAGTGAGGCGGCATGAACAGAAGAATCTCCAGAGATTGAGGATCACCCCTTGGTCAAAGGGATTCTCTGACTCGGAGTGTCGCAGGTAGGAGATGCGGTGGTGGGACATGAATTCCCAGGTGGTGGTGTTGCATGAGATCAGATAGAGGTGTGAGATCAGCAGCAGTAGGACAACAGTGGTGAATATGACTATCAGGAGGAAGGACATGAGGAGGAGAACGTTGTGCTGCAGCCAGTCCCAGGACTGTTCAAAGTAGAGGCCTGACCTTTCAGAGAGAAATAATTTCATGGTTAAAGATGTAGAAATAGTTACATAAGCCAAGCAAACTTTGTTTGATTCATAACTAGTGAGCTTCTGATAATCATTTACTACAGAGAGTTAATATACTAGAAACTCTTCAGAGACTGCACCAGTAGTGACTTAGATTCTAAGAAGTTTAAAAAGATGCTGGTTCCCCTGACAGCAGAAAGAGACAATCAGCTTCAGCTAACTCCTCTCCTGAACAGGGGTAGAGCCGAAACCCTGCTGGAGTTTCCAGAACTTTGATTCGTAAACAAAGATCGTATTACAGTAACTGAAGCAAAATTAGTTAGCTTTTGTACTGTTGTTAACTCTGTTAATTTAAGCTTAAAACAAAGCTGAACAATGAAACCCAGATTATCAGATTCTGCTCAACTACAGATCAGCTACATTGTCCCTCGGCAGATTAGGGGGCTCAGAAGAGCTGGTCTCCAGAATGCAGAACAGAGTGAAGATACAAAGCCAATCCAAAGCCAACCCAGTCACTGCTCCATTCTACATAAACCCTTCCGTGGGGCTCTACAAGCACCAGAACTTGTAGTAATCTCCGAGGTCAAAGTGCCGCCTCCAGGCCTTACCAAGCGACGTGAGCTCCCCACAGCAGAACTATGAGCTGCACGCTCAAGTAGACTATGAAGAGGGGGTGATTCTTCTCTCCTACACAGTTCTCAATCCAGGGACAGTGATGGTCGTAACGCCGTACACAGTGCTGGCACAGCTGGCAGTGCTTGGCTCGCATTGGTTGCTGCAAAACAAGCAAAAAAGACCCACTAGCAGTAGCCCACTGCTGTTCAACTCCCTGTCTGGTAGAAAAGAACATCATACAATATCATCTTCCTCCACAGCAGTACTGTCCCAAAAGCACTCCATTTTGAGATAACGGCACAACACAAACATTGCTCAGACAACTAAAGGGGATCGTGATTCCCCTGGTACAGACCCAAATGAGTCAGACTCAAATAAAACGACTCTCCCACACTACTTGTATTTATACATTTTCTTTATTATCTACCTATGCAGAGGAAGTCCAGTGTGCAAAGGAGGGAGATAGAGCCGGTCAGTCTATTCAGGAAAACAGTGAAAAACTAGGATCACTGCCACTGAATGAAGCTGGGGGTGGGTGGGAGGTTTTTGCAGGACTGCACAGAGGACGGAAGCGTTTCTACTTCTGTGCGAATGCAAGATGCTCACACAGGAAAGCAGCTCAAGTACCAGGAAGAGAGATGAAAGATCTGGCTGAGAAAAGTAGTGCCTCATAGTATTTGTTCCCTGAAGTGTATTATATGTTTTGCCAGCTTTTCCTCTTGCAATAAGCTCACTTCTCCTGGTAGACATTCTTCAGGAATTTATGGAAGCTCGGATAATGCTTACTTTTATTAAACTGATAAGGATCACTCTGAAAACAGGCCTTTCTAGGCTTTAGGCAAACTGTTTTAAGAGCTAATTTAATTGCTCTAATTTTTCCTTCATGCTATCTTTTACAGTTCAGGCTAATGCTTTGTTGGTTTTAGGCCTCCAAAGAAGCTCACAGCTACCGCGAGTTCTTATATGTCATGCTCAACTGCCTTTCTGACTCTCTATCAAGTTCTCTTCAAAACAACCTTTTTGACAATACTGTAAGGTCTGACTGACACGGCAATAAGAACGTAGAATACAATTTTCCCATGGCAAAAGAAGATCCTTGTTTCTGTGAGCCAGGAGGGACTTGTTTCAGCCTTGCAAAACTAGCATACATGCCAGTGTCCATCACTACTGTGCCTTTAGCTACACAATTCGTTTGGATCACTTTTCAATTCAGGACTGTATTGGAATTCAATTTGCTAGTTCTATTTACTTTTTCTGTGAGTTTTTCAGCAGCAGTGTGACCCTTTGACAGAATTAATCAGATCTGCCATGCCTTCGAACCACTGAGCAGTGAGCAGCAATGAGAGAGCAGAAAAACACCGGTAACAGCAGCTGAACAAAGATGGTGCCAAAAAAATGTAAGCTTGCACATCACTCATCTCGTCCTCTTCTAGCGTGTTACGAATGCCTACCTTCACCATGCAGTAACCACAACGACGCATCTTAATATTACTTGGAACTTGGGGTATCACCATGCTTTGTTCTTCACTCTTGTCTGCCTGCAAGAAGAGAGACAGGGAGTGACTAAGGAGGTTTGGTGTGCTGCTGTCTGAAGTACAGCTGCTGTTATTGCCCTTGGCATGACTGAGCTGTCTGGGTCCTTTTACTTAACAGCTCTACACTGCTGGCTATCTCTATCACTAGGAGACTTAAAATAATTCCTTAGAATTTCTACAGAAACTGCTGTATAAATACTGTGGCATGAAATTCCACTGCAGCCAGTTAAGGTACAGTGAGAGAACAGGCTACGGTAACCATCAAAAAAATGTTTGCACAGAGGCAGAAATAATTGTGGATGAGATACCACACCGATCCCAGCACTGTGCTTTGGGACAAAAATAAACAAGGTTAGAGTTCACTTCCAAACACAATAATGAAGTCTTTTCAGTATAAGCAGTGCTACTTTATGAATAACACAGCCATGTACATTAATGAGAGGACTAAAATTGACAATGCTTTAGTCCTACACAGGCGCTAAGGCAGTGAACCCGGAGCAGACTACCTCTCAGTTACTGAAGCTCTGCATCTCCATTTACTTCACTGTAACTTGTGCACATGTCCTCAGAGAGGGCAACAAATTTATACAGTTCGATAAACAGAGCTGCAGAGGGCACTTTCTTCCAGGCTTGCCATTCAATTTGGGTTTTTTGCACTGGTACCACTGAGGGGTGGTTACCACAAAACAGGTCAGGTGTGCGTTCCACCAGGTACCACAGCCTCTGATGCATGAGAGGACTTCGGCTCAAACGGCACAGTACAACGGGAGCATGGTGCAAAAGACGCGCTTAAAGGCTGTGAGCCCTGCCGCTGTTACAGGACAGGAGTCAGCCTGCCCGGCTTCATCTCCAAAGGGTGCGGATGCGTCCTTCATGCAAGCGCAACAGAAGCTGTTTCGGATTGTTCTTGTATAGCAGAGTGAGGGAGGGAAAAGAAAAGCCTGTAGATGTTACAGCCCCAGCAGCTTCTTCCATTCGCTAAGTGATATACCTTCGCTTCCTCTTCAGACTTGACAAAACCCGGATCCATCAGAGACACCCTGAAGTACAGCAGGACAGAGCACACCACCAGCAAGACGAAGACCAGCGGCTGCAGCAGCTCTCCGCGCTCCTCCTGCTTTTGCAGATCTGAAAGGTACTCCCCCCCAAAAAAAAAACCAAAAGAGAGCAGCAGTGCCTCGAGAAGCGTTCAGAGTTTATTCCCCTCCCACCTTCACAAAGGGGTCTCGCACCTGCGGGACGGGGAACGGGGAGAAAGAAACCAGGGGGGGAGAGGGCGTGGGGCGGGCAGCGCGCACCCCGCAGCCCCGCTCTGCCCTCAGGGCACCCGGCGGGCCCAGGGGCCGGAACAGGCCGGAGCACCCCGCCTTCCCCCCGCGCAGGGGCCGCGGTCGGTGGCCGCTTCTCCTGAGGGGCCAGGGGAGCGGCGCGGCGGCCCCGCCTCACCTGTGCGGTGCAGGAAGAGCCCCAGCGCCAGGGCCGCGCTGAGCGCCGTGTGCGCCG
>Ga0065711_1030565_pt1 | contig 32123 bp, 19 predicted proteins | sample Hoacrofraction12_FD_59098 | JGI IMG/M metagenome (GOLD analysis project Ga0065711, IMG submission 59098) | Hoatzin crop microbial communities from Cojedes, Venezuela - Epithelial fraction 12 v2 (version 2) | ecosystem: Host-associated > Birds > Digestive system > Esophagus > Crop | place... | reverse complement strand
GGGGGGGGGGGGGGAGGGGAGAGACAAAGGAGAAAGGGGTTTTGAAGCAATTTGGTTTCTTGGAGGATCTAGAGATGAGTAAAACAGCAGACAAAGCGTGAGTCCCATTTATTCATTGCTCTTCCAAATTAACAGGACTTCGAGGACTTGCTGCCAAGGTAAATTCAACTTTTTCCTTTTGGGGCTATCTAGATACAATGGTCAGTTATTGTCAGTAAGTGCTTGGCTTTTAACAGAGGGAAACTTTTCTGACAAAGTTCTCATGAAGGAGTAGTACAGACTTACTTCTCATTTGCTATGTCCTCTGCATCCTTGATCCAGTTCCTTCTTCTGACTCATTTGTTTCCTATATTTTTTAGCCTTTTTCCTTATCACTTGTTCTGAAATTATATGGCCTTTCAACTACTGTCACAAATCAACTGGAGAGAATATTTTCCCACTATTGAAGGTTTAAATTAGAAAAATGATTTTTGTCAATATTATGAGTGGAAAGATTTTTTTTTAAAATAAAAGCTTGAGCAAACCAAAACCTGATGACAGAAAATCTTATAATGAAGCATTGATGAAAAACTAAAAAACTTTGTGTGCTGAAGGTTTCTATTTTCAGATGAAAAATCATGTTTTTGAGGAGAGCAATTTTATCTATAATTTCCTTTTCAGTCATAAGGCAAATTTTCCACTGAAAAACTTTCAGTGAGGAATTTGCCACCAACCTTACCCAGAAACCTTCACATAATTAACTATTCCTAGTAGATATCTGCTCTGTGAAACCGGTGTCATCCAACATGCCTTCAGATCATAGATGTCATTATTTATGGTATCACTGAGATATTGCCATCTCCAGCGTGCAGCATCTTCATTGCTGAAACAAAGAAATGCTCTAGTGAAGATGTAAAAGAAGCCAGAACATAAAACATACAGGAATTTTTCAGGAACTGAGTATTTTTTTGCCTTTGGTGAGGGTATTCTGTATCAGGCACTGTTTTCTCAGTGTGAAGAGATGCTAATGAAGTCTTACTTTCCAAGAGGAGCTTCAGCACCATCTTTATTGACCACATTTCTGAGCTTGCTGGTTAGCAGAACAAATGCTTCTAACTACACCACATTTAGCTGTGGTGCAGTTACAAACAGTGCAAAGCTCAGTCTTGTATTGTTTATTTATAGTAGTGTCCACAGTACGCTGGGCCTTTCTCACACATTCAATGTTGGGTGAGTCAACCAAAGCTACATGAAGAGGACCGGCAGCAGGCAATGTCTGTACAAACTGAATCTATTCACAGGCAAATAGATTTTGAGAGTCATAAATAGGAAAAGGTGGGAGTATCTGGATGAAGTTGTGCCAAACATAGGGAGTGCCATGTGGGAAGAGGCATGCGTTGATTACATGAAAGTTGATGTGTGGGTAGATGACATCTAATCAATCCATGGAGTAATAAGTTGGGGTTCACAAAAGCCAGTGCAGGATTTTGCAGAAACGATAAACTCTTAAGCTGCCCTCTGAGTGAGAAAGAACAGGTCCTGGGACCCTGGTACACAAACTGCTTTCTGAATTGCTTCGTCTGATGAGATGAAACTGGGAAGAGTGTTTCTGGCAACGTTTGCTCTTAAAAAAAACCCTTTGGCACTTTGTGTGAGAGCAGAGACACTGTCATCCCACTACGCTACCAAATTTCTGATGTGCAGAGCAGAGCTTGCTCAGGTGGGAGGTGCTTCTCTGGGGCTTGAACTTGAGCTGCCGGATTTGGATAGCTGGGTGTCCCTGCTGAGCAGGTCACTGCTTTGCTGTGTCACCTTCAGTCATCTGGGAACATTTTCCTGCCTTTCCCCACTGTGAAATCAATACACTCCCTACCTCGCTAGGTACAGTAATGAACTGCTTGAAAAAGTGTTTTGGGACACTTAGCAGCAAGAATTCTTCTTCACTTGGACAGAGCATTCATCATTCCCCATCTAAGGGCAACACTCAGTATTTGGGGAAGCTGCTTAACAGTTTTTCCCTACCATCTCTGAGATGGAGTGAATATAATGTCGCTTTCATTTGGCTCATGTGCTCACACACCCCAATGCACTCAGCCCTGCTACGTCTACTGGGTCACCCTTACTTGCCCAGTACAGATATTCAGTGTACTTTGAAAGGGTTGAAGATGACCTATTGTTCCATCGCCCTGGCTTTCAGGTTCTTCTGTGCTGGGTGAGCTGTTGGGATGCTGTGAGGAGAGCAGAGTGCTCATAACCCCTCCCCGCAGGTACGTGCTGGGAAGAGCTAGGATTCATAAGGCTAGGTGGGACAAGTGGCTGATGTGACAGTCCCTCCCATTTGTGTGTTGTAGATGGAGCTGCTAAAGGGATTGCCATGGCGCCGTGCTTTCCTGGCTGTTATCCTGAACCTGCTGGCTCTCAGCCTCTCCACCACTGCCTTGCTTAGCAGCTACTGGTGCACCGGGACCCAGAAAGTGCCCAAGCCTTTGTGTGGGAAAAGTAAAGCCACCAAGTGCATCGGTGTCCCCATGCCGCCTGACGCAGGTGCTAGCAATGTTTCATCCCAGGATGTGGTGCACTACAGCTGGGAGACCGGGGATGACCGCTTTGCCTTCAGATACTTCCACACGGGGATGTGGCTTTCCTGTGAAGAGAGCATGGAAGGGCCAGGTAGTGTCTTTCCCAGGCAGCCATAGTTTCCTCCCTTCTGTTTACTCCACGGAAGTTTGGAAATGACAGGCAGGAGGCTGGCAAAACTTGGGAGCAAAGCCTTCTTAATTTTCCTAGATGGCATCTGCCCTGTGCACTGCTGTGATCCTTATATTTCTGTCCTTTAATGGGATGTTTGCAGAGGGGGACAAAGGAGAATGGTTATCTCTGGTGTGACCTTCGGTCTGGAAGAGTGGCTGTGAAGTCCAAGTAATGGTAGTGGCAGTGACTTTGTGATGGCATTGTTCATCCTGATGTGAACTGGAGTAAGCCTCCTTTCCCTTTCCCCATTATCTCCATTCCTACACACAGCTTACTTCATGCTCTCCAGGGCACATTTGTACGTGTCCCCTCGGAAACCTAAGCAGGGAGATTTTATGCAGTGTTGTCAATTTATAGTTACCACTGTAAGGACTGCAATAGTTGGCGTTCTCCTTAAATCACCAAACTGAGAAGTTTTGTGAATTGAACAGGGACTGGGCTTTCTTTTTTTTTAAAAAAAAAGAGAGAGAAAGAGAAGTACTGCCTTATAGATACAGAGAAAAACTGGAAGATCTGAACCCAGAGGAACTAAAGCTGGGAGGCAAATTGACCTGAGGATTAGAGCTGCAGTACTGTAATTTTTTTAGTTGTTTTTGTGATATTGTGACAGGTTTCAGTTGTGATTTTTGACCATGTGGGACTGGCACTGTAAACACTAGAGTTCCAGAGGCTGGTCGTGCAACCTGTACTAGCCCCCTTTGGTGCCTGCCTTCACCCTTGACTTGCTTCTGCCCAGCCCTGCTGAAGCTTTTCTGCTGAAACCTATGCCATGCCAGCACAGGTGAATGCTCTGCAGTGCACAGATGCTCTTTATGGCCTGGCACACACATCAAGGATCAGAACTGACCCAGAAGGTGGACAACAGGGAGATTTGTATCTAAAAATACAGTGATGAAAGTCGCTTTCATCAGTCCCATTTCCCTGAGCCCACCACCCTCCTTTCAGGTCTCCCCAGGCACAAACATCTCACCTTCTTTAACTAAGCCACTGTTCTAGTACAGCATTTCTCGTTTTCTTATCTGTTGCTGCCAGAGTTTGAAAATAAAGAACTGGTGAATAAAAGGGTGGGAGCAGGAGGGAACGTGCTTGAAACTCTCATGCTCTAACAAGAGGGCTGCTTCATTATGAGCATTTCCAGACCTGCTGTGGAAGGAGATGTGTTTATTCAGGACTGGTTTGGGTTGGGGTGTGTTTCCATGGTGCTTGTCGGAATGGGACTACATCCCTTGACAGCTTTCTCTGAAAGACTTCTCTGGCCACAGGGCAGTCTTAGAATAACCCCGATGCCTGAAGGAATGCAGAGAGCGCATTACATCTGGATTGCAGCAGAGCATGGGGTAGAGCACATAGTCTCAGTCCCCTGCTTCCTGTAAATTGAGTACAACCCACCCACTGCTGTGGGTCTTTGAAGCAAGTGCGTAGACAACAACAACAAAAAGGGGCTACTATGAGCAAAAGGAGTTTGAGCTGAGCTGGAGTGAGGATTCCGTTATTCAGGCTAATCTCAGGATAAGTTTAGATGAGCCATTACTGAACAACCTCATTAAAGTTCTAGGTGAAGCAGCAAAGCGCAAGTTAATGAGGACTGCAGATGGCACTAAACTGGGTAGTGTCCTGAGAGCTGTGGATGACTGAAGTAATACAGGAGATTGGGAGAGATTAAAACTGGGGATAGAAATTAAGAAAATAAGATTCTTACATGAAATATAGCAGACTGATACTTCTGGGAGAAAATACCATGCCAAGAAGAGAAGAGGACCCTCAAATGCAATAATGCAGCATTCAGTGAGACTTAGAGATAATAATGATGGACCCTCAGCTGAGACAATAGTTTGCATCTGGCCAACATAAAAAGCCAAAGCAAATATGCACACCATTTGTCCAAATAGCACGTCTAAAATGTGAGGACAGGAGACCGTATTTCTGTGTGATTCACTGTGACAGAAGAGGGACTCACATCTCTGTCACACAACATTTCACTTGGGAAAATTTTTTTGTTTTGCTTTTCTTCTTTGGGAAGCAGTGCTAGAACTGCTTTGCTGAAACTGGGGTGAGCAGGAATTCACGTCCTCAGCAGAAGTGATGGGTCTGCAGTCTGTTATAAGCTACTGCCTTAATAGGCCTGACCAACAGTCATGTTGTGAATGAGCAGCAACAGATTTTTATATTCCCCAGAGTCTCATATAAGATTTACAGATTGCTGAAGTTTTTTATGGAAAGGCCACTTCTAGTTTTCCAGACAGACACTGCCTTCCCCTTCCTTGCCCCAGTGAAGATTTGGAAAGATGATCAGAGAGAAAGCAGAGGTGAGACGATCTGATGGGTAGACTCAGGGATGACTGCAGCTATGCAGTGAAAAGAGAGAGAGAGGAAGAGATTTTCTTTTCCCTTATGTACCCTGCATGGTTTTGCAAACTAATACCTTTGGTTTTGTTTTTCAGAAGAGAAATGCCGTAGTTTTATTGAGCTTTCACCACCAGCAGAGAGAGGTAAGAGCAAGTCACCATACCTCACTGTAGCTGCCCAGCGCACCTCCTTGGGATGGGAACCAGCAACATTTCACCTGTATGAGGCCAGCAGGGTGGGTCCCTAAAGAGCCAGGCATGAAATCTCAGCCTCATGGTTGCTAAAAGAGCAAATATTTCCTCCCAGATGTTTGCCTAAACCACTGCCATCTGTGAGGTCAGTGCGGGAAACCTCAGACCTCCTCCCATACGAAGTGGGATTTGTCTCATCTAATAAGTTGCCCAGTGTGAGCTTGTCATCTTGCTGTAGTCGGCGGGAAGGGGATGGATGCCACCTGAGGGCAGTCCCTCCCACCTACACTACATGTTGACTCAGTGCCTCAGTTTTGGGGTCTAATGTGATGACTCTGGAAGCTGAATCACCACTTAATTTGTGGTAAGCGATCAGGACATCTGAAAATTACACTTTCAGGGTGAAGTCCTTGCCTCATCAAACAGAAAGCTTCATTTGGGTTAGAGAGCTCACCTCTCCTGTCATTGTCACATGTTTCAGATTATCCCGAGGATAACTTCAGTATACATATGCAGTACGTTCATATTCAGTGTACATATGCAATGGAGATTTTACTTACTGAAAGCTTTTCAATTGGTGTGGGCTTGTTAACTATTTCCCAAGATGAAGGCTGGAGGCAAGTCATTTCAAAGGATGTTCATATGTAAAGGCAAAGGCCTCGGGTGCAGAGCCTGTGTCGGTGTTCAAGCCATGAAAGCAAGGGCTGGAACAAATGCTGGGGAATCACAACAGCCAGCGGGGAGATGAGTACTTTCAGGGAACTCATCTTCTTTTTCTGCTTTGTTTCCCCTGTTTTAAAAACAGTGGCAAAGACTGCTGATCTGCTTTTCTAAAGCGATGCACATTTCCAGGTGAGGGGTCTGGTCTGAGTGGCGTGCAGCGGCATCGCCCTGCAGATTAAACTGGGTCACTCGGCACAACAGCCGGATAGAAAATCCTCCCCTGCTTATTCTTTGGGGAAACAGTATTCACACAGTTCAAATACAGCTGGTGCTACAAGATCATTTTGAAGTCATGCAGATCTCCGCTTTGTCATAAAATTAATAACTGTATTTACTGAATGATTCTTGCATTTACTACAAAATGCTCACTTCACAGGGAGTAGCAACGCATTTTTCTGCTTTCTCACCTTCTTGTGCTTCATTGCCTGCCCAGGCCTCTGGCTCTGTTGCTTCCAATGTGTTCCCTATAGACTGTTTTCCTAAGAAAGGAGGTTTACGCAACCAAATTACGTGTCTTTGTAAATCTTTCTGTCTGTCCCCCCTCACACTCCTCCTACTGATCCTTGCCTAATTGCAGCTCAACATTGATAGAAAGGCCATGTTCTATAAGACACTGAACTCCTACAAATTAATTGGAAAATCACTGTGAGCTTAAGCATGACGCTTATAGTGACACTGTGGTCTTAACAGCTCTATCACCCGCTTCCAACCCTTCCTGCACATAGCATCATCTTGAGACGACCTTGGCCTCCAGCACAGCTGTCATTATATAGTTGGGCCAGCACTGGAGAAGGTGGTGTGACTGCTGGTCACAGGCTGGGCTGGCTGAGCTGGGTGTGTACAGAGCAGCTCCACATTACGTAGGTAGCATTACAAGACCAGATTACGCAGCATGCGTGGTGAGCCTGGACTCACAGCAAAAGCGATGCAGAGACCTCTGTGCATGTGTGGTGTCAGCAGCCTGCAGGACACTTCTGGCCATCTGACCTCTAATGAAATAGTCTCCCTGACAGTGTTGCAGCAAGCAAGCCTTTAAGCAGGGAATGCAGCTCATCAACTTCTACTAAAGAGCTGGGTGACTCTGTAGCACTAATGACTTTGAGGAGTCAAGTCAGTGCTACATTAATGAGGGCTTTCTTCACACTCCTTTTCCCCAGCTGAATGTCTCCTCTACAGCCATTAATGGGTGCTAATAGCAGTGTTCACAGTGCTGCTTCATTTGTCAGATTACTATTTCTTCCTCAGTGAATCCTGTGCTTTTCCATAGCCCAGAATTAGAGAGTGCCTTTTCTCATTCTCCTCCAAGTCCTACTGCACAGTGAGCTCAGCTGTGGTATCGCTTAAGTCCCACTCATAATCCCACCATGAAAGTACTTGCACTCTGTTCAAAATGGGGTGAGTGGTGAATGTTATTGCCCTAGCTTGATATCTACCCCAAAGAATATAGTTTAATCTTAATTGGGGTTTCAGTGAGAAATACAGGCTTGCAAGCGTCTTCCTAAATTCTGGAGGCCAGGTCCCAGCTGCAGCTATGGATGCACCATTCAGTTCTTTACTTCACCAGCTGAGTCCCAGGTTAAAAGTCATTTTCTTCCTTTGGGTGTTCGTTGTTTTCCTTCTTTCCCTTCTTTCCAAAGGACATCCTTTCAGGATTGGGTTGGGAGGGGGGAGTACTCTTCCTTGAACAAGCCATCCTGTACTGATGTGAGAAGTCTCTGGTTCCTGGCAGGAATCCTGTGGTTGTCGCTGGGATCTGAGATGCTGTACATCAGCTTGCTGCTCATCAGTTTCATCCTCCTGATGGTGGAAATGCTGCATACTGGCAATCCTGTATGTGGATTGAAGCTCAACGCCTTTGCTGCTGTCTCCTCGGTGCTGTCAGGTAAGTGTGTTACTGCAGGCTTGGAATCACTGCAGTGGGAGAGCCTCCTTTCCCACACAAGGCTGAAGTACGCTGCTCTGACTCCTGCTGTAACTTCTTTGCTTTCTTGTCTTTATTGTCCAGGTCTCCTTGGGATGGTGGCACACATGATGTACACTCAAGTCTTCCAGGCAACAGTTAGTCTGGGACCAGAAGATTGGAGACCGCACTCATGGGACTACGGCTGGGCATTCTAGTATGTGAGCTTTGATGCCATTTTCACTTCCTCAGCCTTTCAGGCTTCAGTCAGTCATGACACACCCTGCCAAAACCCACCTCCTCCTTGACCTTCTGTGTTTCCAAAGACAGGTGTACCATGGTTCTCCTACTGCTAATCTCCTTTCTTTGCCTCATCCCCTGCTTTAACAAATAGTTGCTGAATTACTTAAATAAGTAACTACCAAGGACTGGCAAAACAATGGGGTCACACCTAAACAAGTGCCTTCAGCCCTGCTGACTAATCAGGTTTACCCCTATGCTGGTTTGCCTTGTTTGGTCTCAGCTCTTCCCTGTGTGCAGAGACCAGCGTCACACTTGTGATGATGCTCTCAAACATGCCCTATTTTTCTGCAGTTTAAATAAGTTGCGTGTTGGCTTGGCATCTTCACTAACCAATGCCCAGAGGGCCTATTCCTGCAGCACCAAGCCTAGATGCAGGCTTGCAAATGTGGACACTGCAGCCAGAAAGAGCAGCTATAAAAAGCAGGTGGCTCGGAGTTCCTTTCTGTAAAGGCTAAAGAAGCCAACTGCAGCTGATACGCCATAGGTGACTTGAAAAGCAGTTGGATGAGCCTTCCAAGTGCCCACGGAAAGTGCAGGCTTAATTTGCAGTGTTATACTGATGATGACCACTCTTAAGACTTAAACAGTTCAGTGCCATGTGGCAGCCATGGACATCAAATGTCAGCATGGCCATCTGGTTATGCTCAAGTAGACACGCCTCATGTCGAGGAAGACAGTGATCAGCCTTGCAATCCAGAACTTGCTTCCAAGCTGTGCTGTCCTGCTCTGACCAGTTACAGACTTTCCTGCTGCCCTTTTTATTTTCCCTGTGACAGGAATGACCAGTATTTACCCCACCAATCTAAGAAGGATTTTGTGGTGGGGTAACCCCTAAAAACTGTGACGTTATGAGCCTTGGTCTTTCTAGTTCATGCCCAGCAGCTTCTGCCTGGCAAATCAGGGTGCACCATGGTGCATGCAGTTCAATTCCTTACCCTGCTTGGCTTCTCACAGCATGTGCTATTCTTGTATCTCCCCTGTAGCACGGCCTGGGCCTCCTTCACCTGCTGCATGGCCTCTGCTGTCACCACTCTCAATACCTACACCAAGACGGTACTGGAGTTCAAAAGGAACCACATTAAGGGCTACAATGGGAGCCTCAAGGATCAGCCTCAGCACCACCAGTGCTTCATACAGCAGCAGATAAGCGGCTACTACGACCCCCAAGACAAGCCCCTCCATTCAGTCTCTGAGGGAGTCGATTTCTACTCTGAGCTGCAGCAGAAAGTGCTACAGCGGGAACCAGAGCTGGAGCTGGATGAGGTTTTGGGACAGACGACTGGGGAGGATCGCTGTTAGGGATGAGTGCACAGGGGCAGAGCAGTGGAGTTTGGGAAGCACAAGAGCTCTGAACCAAATACCAGCACCACTGTCAGCAAGTTCTTGTGGACCTCTTCCTTCCTCAATGGTTCAGGGACCAAGAAGGTGGGCACTGGGCCAGGGCAACAGCAGTGCCAACAGTAGCAGGGTGGGTCCTCCCTGATCACAGTTTGATTAGTGTCCTCAGCTGGGAAGGGTGAAACTGGAGGGACATGTTGTGGTGCCAGCTGTCTCCAAGCACCTTCAGACAGAGTTGAGGTAAATACCTAATCCCAGCAGTATTGCACCTAGAAACAGATAGTCATCCAGCTGACAAACTGCAGTACTGGGCCTCTTTGCGTGGTGTCACGTTGACCTTCCAGCAACCCTGGTTCACTGTTATGGTGAAGGGCATTGGTGCTCACATTCATTGGCTATAATCCTCTCTGAACACTCTATTTATTCTTCATTACCAGGCCCAACCTCCTCTTCTCCCTGCCCCCAGACTAAAAGTGCTGCTGCAGTAGGAATGGGGAGGTGCTTTCAGACATCTCTCACCTCCTCTTTCTTATCTGTAATGACTCCTGTGTGCTCCCTTTTTGCTTTTTCCCCAGAGTCTCCCATTCCAAGGTACTTTCCTGTCTGTCTCTTTCTACCGTGCTTCTCCACAACCTTTAATAATCCTTGGCTGGGCTTCTGCTTTTTCCTTTCTCTTCATCTGTCCCCTTTTCCCCACTGCAAAAATATCACAGACAACCCCCAAATCAAGCAAACTCATAACCTCTCAAAGGTGAAACACTGGTTCACATGACACATGATGCTGTACACAGTATTTATTTGCTTCACTGCAGTTCACAGTTCAAATACATTTTCCCAACAATATACAGACAGACTCTTTATTCACAGTGGGTATGTGTGTGTGCGGGCAGGCATAATTCACATTATGGAGGAGCTAACATCACTGCACTTGAATATCGGTTCTCTCAGGAAGAAACTCTGGAGAATAACTACTTCAGGTAACAGCCGCTTCACCTTTCCCAGCAAGGTGGTGGCGGCTAGACAGGAGGGAAGGAGCACTCCTGTTTAATCCTCGTATGTTACTGGTCCTCACAATTTCAGTCCCTATTATGCAGATGTATTAAGTGACTATATATTATAAACACTAACCCCTGTCTGGAGGAAAATGCCGGGCCTAGAGCCATTGCTACAGTTGTGCTAATATATACATAGCTATTTACACAAAAATACCATTAAACATATACAAACTGTTCACAGGCTCTGACATTAAGAGAGCAGGGCCCAAGGACCAGCCTTGGGGCTTGCAGCTAATCCTGAAGGGCTGTCCTGGAAGCTTTATATGGAGATGCAAGGACTGAGAAGACAGAGGGTGATATAGCAAGGAGAGGTGTGAAGAACCCAGGAAAGTAAACCCAAAGCAGATGTACCCATCTGGAGGGAGGCTCAAAGTCCTGCCATCACCTCACCACTCACAGGAAAGTGCAGGGAGGCTGGAAGGCCATGTGCCAGCAAGGGGATAGAAGAGTCCTTTGCAATCGTCATTGCAGCCCAGCTCTGCCTAATGTCAAAGTTCAGACCTAGAAAGGCACACTGGGAAAAGTTCCTACGTTGTTGCCCTGCACTGTGGGGAGCTGCTGGGGCACCAAAGTGATTGCTTTCTATATGGTCATTTCTATTACAAAAAAACTCATGTAGATGCTCTACAACTATAACACAGGAGACTGATGGCACACTCAGAGGCACAGTTCAGAGCACTAAACACACAGCAAAAGCGCCCTGGGGGTAGCCTGTTTCTCCTGGAACCGCACACAGGGCTAGGTTGGCATGGGAATGGTAATGCTGAGCCCAGAATAGGGGTAAAATGCCCAGAAAAGTTTTCCAGCTCTGCCTCTGTCTGAGCCACCAAACCCTGAAGCAGTGTTGTGAGAATCAGCTTTGCTGTGACTGGATCTAGTGTGATCTTTACAGAGCAAGTGGGGATCTGCTGGGAATCTCTCCCAAAAGGGCTGTGATACATTTGCAAAGGGGGGCTCAGCCCACTGGACTGCAGTGTGATGTTACAGTGATACTCTGGGTTCATAAAAAGCCTAGGGTTGGAAAGACGTAAGATGTGAACCTTTCGCTTTTACATCACCCACATGAACATGTCCTGAACTTGGGATCTGGGAAAGAAATATATAAGCACAAAGGCTGGCAAATGCTGTGGGGACCATCTTTCTCTGGATCGGGTAACTCAGCCAGAGACCGAGTTTACTTGCAAGTTTGAGGACAGAATGGAGAAGAGGGCTGAGAGCACAGGAAAGGTTGTAGACAAGACTAGCCCTGCAGGAGCCAGACAGAGGCTTCTCTCCAGAAATATAGATTAAAGCAGGTGGTGTCCTTTAGTCACACCATTTGCCTTGAGTCATTATGGCCCACTCTAGGCCTAGAGCTTGTTTGACTGCCTGGGAATACTGTTTGGACATAAAAGAAGTGTCCTAAATCTCATTCATAAATTAAACATACAAAAAATATACATACATTGTATAAATTGGTACATATATATATAAAACCTGGTTTTATATATATATATGTATATAAATTCTAAATTCACATTTCTGTGTTACCTGGAAGGAAGCATGCAAGAACGGCATATGGAGGTGGAGATGCTGAACAAGGTTCCTCTGGTACAGGACAGTTCTGCTTAGGGCAAACCTGCCTCCAGCAGCATTCCCCAGAGAGCTGAAGAAAGGGGAAGTGCTTTTAGCCCCCATTCCCTCTACACAGCAGTTTTCCTGAAGATTCACAGAGCAGCTTCCTGTATTCCCCATACATTTTGGTCGACCGAAATCTGAGGAACCACCAGGCTAGAGCTGGAGAAGGAAAGGCAAACAAAAACTAAATCCAAAACCTATTCTCATCCAGTCTGGTAGAGAAAAGTGGTAATTCACAGGTCAACAACTGAACCCGTGCACCACTGTATGGAGGACCCTTGTTTGCCCATGTCAAAACAAGTGATCTCTGTCCCACCTCTCTGTTCCCTCTGAGTCTCTCAGTCCCTTATGATCACCATCCCTGGTTCTTTTTAAGATCCCCCCTCCTTGTGCAACTGCCAAAATACAGCTGGGCCTCACAATCCACTCAGCTTGTGCTCAAAGTGGCAGGCAGTCATCTTGCAAACAGTCTCTTTGCATCCCACCAGTATTTTTCCATCCCAAAGAGCACCTAACTGTGTCTGCAGGGCAGAGATCAGATGTTTTCAAAGGCCTAGATTTCATTAGGGATTCCTGCACCATCTCACCTTCTGAGGAAAGTCAACAAATTTCAGCCGGGCCAGAAATCGCCTCACTTCTCCACGGCTGATTTTGGGAGTGGTGGTATCCTTTAGCCACACCATTTGACCTTGACTCATCATGGCCCATTTCAGGCCCAGCTTGCTGACCGAGAGAAATCCTGGCTGCTTTTCAGAGGTTGCAGTTGTTGTCACAGTGATGTGAAATGCATCCTTCTGGAGATCATTAATTCCAACTGGTCCATCAGAAAAGGGTAAGAAAATATTGGTGAGGAGTAAATGATTATGTTTCTTCCAAAAGAAATCTTACAGTCTTTACGCAGTCAAAAGGTCCACTGGACTGAGGATATATTCAGTCTGATTTTACAATTGCATGTACCTTTGTTAATCAGGGAAAATGATTTTAAGTTAAAAATTTTCCATGGAAATAAACTGAAATTTAGATCAGAAATGGAAAGGGTTTGGTTCCAGGTGATGTTTTTGAGCTTGAGATGCACCTATTTCAATAAAGCAGTTCACTTTCAGAGAGCTTTCCTTCCCACACCTGTCAGCAGCTATTGATTTACCTCTACAGAAGGGGAAATTGGTAAAGCATGGGCAAGTCAGTTCAGTCCAGTCACTGCAGAATGACCTGTATGGACCTCAGAAATTCCAGTTTCTAATAAACCCCTCTAAAACTGATATTCTGTTTGTTCTTGACTCTGCTGTGTTTTTGATACAAAGCCAATTAGATGTATCACTATGTAGCAGCTTTTCTATGTCTCATGGCCTATCGGACTCAGTGCTGGACAAACTGATCTTTTATGCCACATCCTGCCATGCTCAGCAGGCTGGCTGTTGGTTTAACTGCTTTAGGAAGCGAAAGGAAATCCAACAGGGACTGTAGAATCCTGTATAGACGTTAAACACATATCTATTTTTCCCTGAAAACACATGTTTAAATATTTTGGATTCCTGCTTTCAAAAAGAAAGAGGAAGAATCAGCATAGCTGCTATCCCAAAGAGCAGGACAAGATGGCCAACACAGGCAGAAGTGTATCTGAGGTGACAGAGAAAAGTTGCGTAATGGTTCTTCATGCACCACCTTACATCACAAATAGCTCCATGGAAAGCCGGGGAACTTCTCTGGTGTAAAACATACATGAAACCAAACTTGGACTTTTCCTTGCCTAAACATGTGCAAGAAACTTGGTGACTCTTTTATTTGCAAAGTAGAGGCTGGAGAGGACCAGCCTTCAGGAGGAAGATGAATCTTATTTCCCATTGCTGGCTTATGTGTAGTGGACCTCAGGCGCTACCTTTAAAGGCACAACTACACCTCATTGTTTCTCACAGCTACCTCTCCCTCCATATTTCTATCAGCCTCTGTAGTTTCTCCTCCATTTGTACTCACCTGCTGAAGCGATAACTTTGTCTGTTGCATTGGTGAGGTCCAAAAGGACTGTAGGAAAAACAGGATGGAGGAGATACAGGTGGTGCAGCCCTGGGCGCTCAGGTCTGGGACCAGGTTGCTGTCAGAAAAAAGGACAGACAAAAACGTTACAGCTGGCTAGCAAAGAGGAGTTTAGCTTTGCCACAGACACAAAGAAGTCTTCTGACACTGCTGTCTATACATGGATCAGAGAATCAAAAACTGTGTGGTTTTACAGAGATGAAATCCTGCAAAGTTTTCTTTTTCTAAAACAGAATTTGCTCCACAACTTCTGTTTGGTAAGGTTGAGATCTGGCTCTGCCAAAGCCAGCTTGATGGGCGAAGCTACAGTCTGAAAGTTGAATTTCCATGCTGAACTGTGTGCCTGCGTGCAGAGAAGATGCGCTCTGGGGCTGGGAACAAATCTGCAGTAAAAACATCTCAGTGTTGCAGAAAAAAATGAAATTCATGCAGAAAGCTTTGGTCTTGTGGACACGAACTTTCTGTCAACAAAGCTTTCTGGTGAAGAATTTGCACACAAAAGCTCCTGTGCTCAGGCTCAGAGAAGTCAGAGCATCGAAGCAAGAGGAAAAGATGTCCCTCTCAGCCTTCTCATAAGCAAGTTTAAAGTTCATTTACATTGGGAATAAAAGACAGAGACTGCATGTGCCTCACAGAGAAACCTGAAAGTGAAGAAAGGATGGGATGGTTGCTCACCAAGCTTTGTAGCACAGGCTGTGCTTCATTAGCCCAGAAGAGAAAAACAGACTTCTTGTCCAAAGTCATAACTGACAGTGCATCCAGTTGTTGCTTCTGCCACGGGAGTTCCTGGTTCCAAACAGGGAGGCCGGATTTGCCATCTATCACCACCACCTCAAGGCAGGGGAGAGATCTAGCATTAACAGGTGTCCAGGAGTGGGTGCACAGAGAGACCCCTTGCAGTGGCATGGCCTGTGCTGTTTCCTTTCATGCCTGTGGCCACACAGTGATGAGTGTCACCCACAGGAATGGGAAGAGCGAGGAGCAGGGAATGATTGTCCCTTTCTACCCAACCTCCCTCACTCCTACACTATCACTGCCCTCCTTGCCTTCACTTGTTTTACCTTTTTGCTCCCATCTCCAGTCTGTGCTTGCAGCATGAAGTCCAGAGTTTGGTCAGCATTGAAGTTACCTGGTACAGGCTGGCTGCAAATTTGGAAAAAGAAACACTCAGGCCCATGGCAGAAAGACATAGATTTCAGATGGAGGCAGCATAGTTGTTTTCAGCCTCCATTCTGCTTCTTAAAAAGGCAGGATTTGCCATGCTAAATAAGATCTTTCATCTACTCAGAACTGTTCTAACTGTTGGGAACCATTTGTTAGTGGATTAGAAAAGTGAAAAATGATCAAGCAGCCCATGGTGCTTGTTAGCCATTCTTCAGAGTCCATGTGGGGGGCAACCCTTGCTGGGCTGTGCAGACATCTGTTTATCACCTTGTGACATGACTCTGTATTATTCTTTCCTTAGCATGAGAACCTGTACAGTTTTGCTATGATCATAAAAAATTACCCAGCCCTTTCAAAATGCATTGGCAGATTTGACCTCCTGCTGAAAGTGTATTGCCCAGGCTGCCTTAGCTGTGTGAAAAGGCTCTTAATACACTCACCATTAACGTCAGCCCATGATTCTTTGTTTTCTTACTGTTGGTGGTTTTATAAGCCTTTTTATAACCTTCAGCAGTTTAAAGGAAGTCCCTTCTCACCCCCTCCCTTCCGGGTGACATAACACTATTACTTGAATATCTCTCATGGTAACTGTTTTCTAACCAGCTTGCTTGCCTTTGGCTTTCTGAGTCTTATCTCTGTCTTCCTTAAATTCACCACAGCCAGACACAAGGTTCTAAATAAGGACAGATGATTCCTCACAATTCACAGAATCAGAGATTTTATGGCAAGGCAGGATCATCAGAATATGTCCTCCCTCTTCTTATTTATGACAGATTGCTGTATTTCACCCAATTAACAAAGTATCAGTAGGCTGACTTCGACTAGATCTACCAGCCATGAGGCTTGCTACGGAAATACAAAGATGAGATGAATTCATCACTTCTCATGACAGTCAGTTCTAATGATTAATCTCACCCAAAGAAACATGACTGCATTTTAATTTTCTTGAATGTGAATGGCTTTTGCTCCAAGGCACTTGTTCTTGCTGTGGCAAGATTAAAATGCCTGTTAGCTTCTACTACTTGCACATGCTTTTGAACTCACCTCTCAGGCTTCCCTTTGATCATATAAACCCACTGACTTCAATCTTCCATGCTAAAGCATTTTTTCCAGCCCTTTTCTCCAATTTTTTCCAGCTTCCCCTTTAAAATGTGTATACGAGAATGGCTCCTAAACAGAAATGTCACAGTACAGCAGTGGCTTGACTATTTATACTTACTACATCAAACAATGTCATTCACTTTAGACACCTTTGGCAACCAGAACCAATGCTTTCAAGGAAGTATCATGGGACACGCTGCTAGCTCAAAAGCTCTCCGGTAGCAAAAGGAAGTACCAGGTAGTTCTATCCTATGGGCACAAACTTAAAAACTCTCATAAGGTAACTCTTCTTATGTCCCTTACAGGTTACAGTCAGCGGCAGATCCCACAAACTGAATGCAGACACACATATTTATTTTAGATGCTATCGATCAACTGAAAAATCCCCTGGGCACTTTCTCAAATGAACCAGAAGGCTAGTAATTATTCCTGCCCAACAGTAATCCCCGCAGCAACCTGCTATTAATCCTCTCTCATCTGAAACATCCATTTACAACACAATTTTCAACTGCTTACTCAATTTCATGGTCTCTGAACTTCGCCCTTGTTTTATGACTACTGACTCTCCTTTATGGTCTTCCAGGGATCTTGTCAAAAGCTATCTGGAAACACAGCACATCTGCAGCAGCCAGGTTGTTTTTCTCAGGGACTGTTCCCACAGGGCTGGACTCAGTCTGCCTCACTGGAGTGGTGTGCTTGGGGCAGGTTTACCCAGGAAAAGGGGAGCTCTCAGCTGGCCCTGTAAGCTTTGTCTGATAAGGAACTGTGTTGGTCTGTTTGACTCTGTGGTGACACCCCTGAGCTGAGTTTATTCCCCGGCCTCTGTTAGTTAAGCCAAACTTCTGTAAGTCCTAAAAAAAAACACCCCACCCTCTTAAATAAATGCTTGTCCACAATACATTCAGTCTACCAGATTTCACCTTTCTTAACTCCAAGAAAACAGGCAGTCCAGGACTTTAGCACAGCAGCCTTGAACAAGAATTGCTTTCATTATTTTTCAATGCCTATCTGGCAGCTCCTGTACATGTGTTGACTCTTGGGAGGTCACAGAACCAGAAAAAACAGGGCTGGAGTGCAGCAACCTGGAATACTAGTTGCCCAGAGAGGTTGTGGAGTCTCCGTCTTTGGAGATACTTCAAACCTGACAGCACAGAGCCCTGAGCAACTTGTTCTAGCTGAGCCTGCTTGAGCAGGTAAGTTGGACTAGGCAATCTCCACAAGTGCCTTCCAACCTCAACCATACTGTGATTTTGTGAATGGAACAGGTGAAGCAGCTTTCAACCCTTCTTGATCTGAATGCATAGAAACTTTCCAATTCATTAGTGGGTCTACTCAGAAATTTCTTGTGTATAACTGATTTTACAGCATCTACAAACCAGCTTTGCTTAGTCAGTACACACTTACCCTTTAAACCAGACCCAGACACATCCAGAATTCTGCAGACTCTGGGCCCAAAACACTTTTAGTCCATCTCCTTTCCCTATAGCACAATCAACTAGCCATAAGTCGTTCCTAAAGCCATTGCTTATGACACCAATCAGCTCTCAAGAATGTGGACATTATCTGAACATCAAACCTAGTTGAATACCGATTTTTTTGCTTAAAGAAGTTTCAATGCCTTCTTCCTATAGACGCTCTTGACAGTCAGGTAACACTGAGCTGAGAGCTGCTTTCTTTTTCCTAGGTAGCAGAGCAAGCAATTTGTTTCCCACATAATTTCCCTCAACTGTGCCCGACTGCCCTTTGCAAATATTTAACACTGGGCAAGCTGAAATTGCTGGTTATTATCAACCCATGAGATTTGGCAAAGTACTTAATTTCCATGTGTGAAATTACGAGGATGAGCAGTATTATTTTAAGGTTTACATTTAGTATAGATGGTGTGCTGACTGCCATCAGAATGCTCATTTTCAACTTTCAAGGAACATTAAGATGTGGGCCATACTCAGACATCTTCACTAAATACTTCATATCACTAATGCAACTGCTCTTCTCCACTGAGCTGGCAAGTGGCAGCTCCAGACAGCAGATGAGCTGAATCACAAATCAGTAATCCCCTGAATTCCAATGCCATGACATTCCCATGACATCAACGTTGGATACCTGAATCAGGCCCCTTATTTGTGATCACTCACAAGCACACAGCTCAGGTTTTCAGCCTTTAGTTCCTTGCTCCCCCTCCCTCCTCACTTGCTCAGCAATGCACCTGCACATCTCCAGTTCTTAGATTTCTCTGCAGACTTGGATAATTCTTCTCAATGTTTTCTAAGCAGCACATGTGCTTACAAGTGAAAGGCAGGAAACGGTACAGGAAGATATAGGACAGAAAAATGTTCCTAGTACGTAACCTGCTGATGTTCTGCAGTTCCAGGGTCCAGTGGGGCTCCAGGTCCTGTCCCCGCAGTAGGATCAAGCCCTCTTTGGTTGTGATGAGCAGGTTGCTGCAGTTTGTATCAGGTGTCTTCATCGTCTGCAGGAAGTCAACACCCCCACTGGGACAAATGGAAAGCAGAGCAGAGATTCCAAGGCTTGTATCAGCAAATCTCAGCACTAGCTGTCTGTCCACATGGCAATTCATCCTACCTAAGATTTGAACTATTACCGGAGAAGCTCATGTTTCCCCCCATTGATGGAGCTTAGCTTCCTTTGAGGGTTCCTCAGTTAAGTGGGCTAAATTCAGGTGTGGAGTCTTCTGAACATCTTGAGTTACTATAAAAAGCATGGAGTTTGGGGGTTCGCATTTGTTTCCTCCCTTTATTCCTATCCAGGCTGACCTTGACCACAATTTGGCAGTAAAGAAGGAGGAGCTGAGAAATCCAGGCACACAATGCTGTACATAGACTGAGCTTCCCAATGGGACTCTGTTACCTGGGAACACTTTCTTTTTCCCCTTCAGGTATGCATAGGGGTGGAAGAAAGGAACAAGGAGCAGGACAAGCGAAGGATTCCCTTTTATCATACTCTGCACTTCTTTTGGTAGGACAACCACAGGACAGGGAGGAAACGACGGGTTCCTCAGAGTACTGTTATCAACTGAACAGTAAAGAGAAGGACAGTATTGAAGTAGAAGGAACCATTTCTAGGAGCACTAAGTGGTGCCTACTCTCCTCTTCCTCCCTTAGCTGAAGCAAGATGACGAGTCCGTCTCCTACCTGTAAATGTCAATGAGCTCTGACAGGTTTACAGATCTGCGCTTTTCCCACTCCGGCTCCTCCTGCTGCAGCATTGCAGGAAAGCTGTCCCGGTTTCTGGCTTGGGTAAAGATATCCCTCAGGGCAACTGCTTGAACATTACCTGCCAGGAAGAGTAAAGATGGAGAGTCCTGCCTGCAAAAGTTAACTCCCTGGTAGCAAAGAGGGTCCTTGGGACCAGTGCAGTTGCGGTAGAAGGCAAAGAAATGCTCAGAGGTGGAACTTCCCTGGCATGATATGCCTTTGGGAAAATCCAAGGCATTCCAGGCTAGCAGAAGTATTGGTGCTCCTGCACTTTTCCACACCATGGCAGTGAGACTTGTTCTCATGTCCTCTACTCCTAGCTTTTACAGCAGAAGGCACAGTAAAAATATCCCAGGGATGGTCTGGGCCATTTAGGTAAACTGAATGTTTTCTCAGTAAGGTGAAGTGCTGGAGAGGCAGGTGCATCTTACCAAAACCAAACAGGATGTAGATGGCTCCCCGGCTGGTGATGTGGACTTGGGGGCCAATCACTTTCCCTTCTCCATTGATGTTGTACTTCACAGGCCCACCCAAAGCAGTCCCAGTCTTCCCTGACACCAAGATGAAAAACACGTCAGGCTGCAAAGAGAGAGATGTAGAGCTTTTCAGCAGTGCTTTCATGTACTTGTTCTCTCAGAATCTTCCCCGGCCCCCACAGCATGAAGCTCCATTGCTCTTTCCCCCCACAGCAAGGTCTAGCTAGTCGTCTCTTTCTCTTTACTCACTCTAGCTTCCTGGGCATCTTACATTCATGCTTTTCTCTTGGCTGCAAATGCATCAAAGAAGGCAGGGACTTCAAAAGCCTGAACTCCTCTAACATTAATGCTAGAATTATGGGGAGGGATGAACATAGAGGAAATCTGCATCTAAATTAATCACACAAGTATTTCTTTCTTTTGGATAAGCTGAATGCTCCTTTCTTCAGAGATCTATCTCAACATGGCTCCCTACACTGCTGCTAAACACTCACTTCAAACCAAGCCTTCACTGAACAGAAACAGATAATTCTCAAATCTCAGCCAGGGGTAAATAATGACCCTTCTGTTCATTCCGAGCTGACAAGAAATGCAAGCAGTGTCATTATTGCTTGATCTCGCTGCTCTGACCTACTGAAAGAAAAAGGCTGTTTTCCAGGGAAATCTAAGGGAATGAAAATTAGAGGCTCTTGCAGCTCCTGTTACAGCCTTTCTACCTGAAGCTCCCTGTTCTTCCTCTAGATAGTTAAGGTCCTTTCAAACCTTGAGCAGGGATATGCTGTACCTGTGTCTCTTTCAGAGCCAGAACAACAATATCCCTAATCCCATCTCCATCTACATCTGGAAGAGTTGCAGCTGGTGCAGCCAGGATCCCATTTGAAAGGTGGATGGAGTGCAGTGTCCAGATGGTCTTGCCTGTGGGAAGAACAGGATGAAAGAGACCAGCAGCACATGAGGAACCAGCAGGCACCCCCAGAGGGTTCCACAAAACCTTCTTGAAGGAGGGAGCAAGAGAGGTTGTTTTCTCCATTCTCTGAAAACAGGAAAGACAAGCCTACCAACTGGGGCAAGCTGCAGTGGGAAGCAAAGTTCTTCCCTCAGCATTTCTTCAGATTGTCTCTGACTCATGTCTCAAGTCCTGCTGTGCTTCATTCTTAGCATCTCTCTAGAAAGACCTGAGCCCAGAACAATTACTGAAATAGCAGAGAATATTAGAGGTTCACTCTTGGAAAGAGACCCTAAATGAGAGTTCTGCTTTGCAGGATAGCAGTTGTTTTCCTTAGCCAGCAGTAAAGCCTGTAGGTAGATGCCAGGAAAGGGAACAGATGGGCAATTCTGATATTCAAAGTGCAAGTCCGTGTCTCAGTTAAATTCCCAGCACCAAATAGCCACTCCAGCATGGCAAGCTCACTCCACTTCAGGATGAAAGCATGTCAGCAGACATGATGTCAAATGGTTCAGCAGTCCAGCATGGACCCAGATGGAAATTCAGTAATTTGCAAATTGGCAAATAAACACCCAAACAAGGCAAAATGAAATTCAATGCTTCTACTTTTCCATGATTCTTTTCCCAGCACTTCTGCTTTTTCAATCAGAGTTTAAAAATACTTTTCCACTGCTGCTGCTGCTGTGTAGGATAGGATTTGCCCCTGCAAGATGAAGGAAGCCAAAGGCCAGACCTGCAACCACTTGCGCACATTAATAACACTACTGCTGCTGGAGACAGCCTTTGGTCCTGACCATGCAAACACTATGTAAGTAATCTGGTCCCTAAAAGCATTTGAAAGTTAAGTGCCACCACTCTGACTGGATCTGTCACTTAAACCCAAGGTTTCTTGTACATCTCCATTCTCTGTTCTGATTCCCAGAACATCTCTATACCTACCTATGAATATTTCTGCCAGTGAATTAACGTGGTAGAACAAACAGCAACCAGAGAATGGAGGTGCACATGACCCAAGTGATTAAAGATGCACTATTCATTCACATCTAATCAGTTCTTCCATGGGCCTAATTTTTCTAGAAGGTTTCCTGGCTGTGGCACATGTCCTTATATAACTTCCCCAAGAACAGTGTTCAACTTTTCAGTGCTGTTATGGAGGTGCTGAGTTCTACTAACAGCTCAATGTTGATGAGAACAGAACTTACATATCCTTTATGCCATGGGGATACTACAGGATAAGATTAAAACTTTGAAATGTTCTGAGATGGTAGGATGAAGATGCTGCCACTTAGCAGCAATGGTTTGGATTCTCTTATCCTGTATAACTAGAAAGTCTTTAGTGTTTTGACTCCTTCCCAGCGTGTCACTAGATAACAGCCACCATGAAGTGCCAGTGCTGAATCATTCATGCTTATCAGCCCTTTAAAGAAAACAAAAAAGCAGTAGCATATTTCTAATGTGCTGGTAGCTGACTCTACCTGTGGAGGCACTGAGAAGACTGAGGAATTTTGACGTTCCTGTAACAAGGCAGACAGGTTCTGCAGGTGCCCCCAGTGACAGCCCTTTGCACTGCATGCTCCGAGTCTCCTCTGGAAGCTGGATGGACCACAATGTGCTGCCATTCATACCAGAAAGGGCCACCACAGTTACGGAGGGCTTAGAGACACCTGGAAGAGGTAGGAAAGAGAGAATGAAATCCTTTGGCATCAGAGGCTATGTCCATGCTGCCTTTGGTCTTTGTGCTTCAGTTCTAGCTCTAGCTCCTAGAGTGGCTCAAGACAGCCACATCCACACTGCCTGAACCCAAAGGTCAAATCCCACCCCATGGCTGAGTCTCTCTGCCTGCAGAGCCTAGCAGTGATCTCCAGACAAGTTCGGCTGTCAGCTAACAGCACAGACAATCATGGAGGTTGGACTGAGCTCACAGCAAGAAATGTGGTCAGCTGGGCACAGAGGAACCAAGATCCTGGGGACAACCTGCTCACTTGTGCTGACTTCCTGGTGTGAAACGTACAGCTGTCAAACCAGACTGATCCTTCTGATTCCCCCTCCCTCAAGACAACGGCTAGCACCAAGGGGAAACCTCAAGTGACTCCCAAGACAGATGCCACCTCGTGAAAGTTCTGGGTTGTTTGTACTTCTGGAACAGCAGAAGGTGATTGAGCTTTTTTTCCTTTGTTTTCCAAATGAGTTTTATTACTGCGAAAAAGAGACTGAATGCAACCAATTGGTGTAACTAAGGGGTCTTTTCCCAGTTCACCAGTTAGTACTAAGTAATTGTGAAAAAAAATGCTCTATGCTGTTTCAATTGACTGTTGGCTCTGATTCCAAATATGAGCAACTTTTAGCTCAGCCTGCCCTCAGACATAATTGTGGTTACTGTAATCTCTGCCTGGTACGCTCATATCACAATCTAAGATAAACTCCCATACATTTCAACATAACAACAGTCCCAGCTGACTTCTGTCTTATTAGCAAAACAATGGCTGACCTACTACACAGAGGGCTCATCTGGGCCACTGGCTAAAAGCAAGTCTGAGCCCACTCTCTAAATTAAACTCACTCTCTTGTCAAACTGAAAATCATCTGGCTTATACTAAGTGGTTGCCCTAGCCCAAATTCTCTTCACTGGATTAGCAGGTATCAAGAACACGAAGTCCTGAATGCAGCTGACAGCTGTTGTGTGTACAAGCTGGAGAAACAGCCAACAATGTCATAGTTTACTCCATCAGATACCTATCTCAAGCTTACCTCTACTTGACACTGTGTGAATGCTCTGAGCACAAGCTACAAGAAGGCTGACGTCCAGCTATGTGGGTTTAGGATTGTGATATGCCTGCACCTGCTTTTGTGCCTGCTTTTTGCCTTCCAGCATAGCTACAGCCCAGGATGCAGCTAGGTATGACTAGTTCCATTCAGAGCATGCTGAGAACTGTACATATGTCTGTGATGAAAGATAAATACAATGAGACGGCAAAATACAGAACATGAGGACAACCTCTACAAACTGAATGCAGCTTTTACCTCAACAGTATCTCCCTCTCTCTATTTAAACTTACTCTACAGTTCTCTCTCTGCTCATAGGTTTCTTTCTATAGGACTTGCTGTGAAATACCAAGGGCCTTGTTTGGGCCATGGAGAAGCAGCATTTTCCCTACCCTCTAACTATGTTTTTATTACCCTACTCTTTGAAGAGCCACTGCATTTTGCTCCCACAAGAGTTCTCTTCAGGCTGCGCAATGTATGCTTGCTCCCTCACTGTGTCCGAGACTGAACAGATTCCCGTAATATGATGATGGTGATGCCAAGCTGGGCAGACACAGTACATCAGGCAGCTGGAAGCCTCCAGGACTTTCGAAGCCCAGTGCAACAGGATGCCCCCGGACTTCGCGGCCCCTGTGTAACAGTGGCCAGCATCAGCAGGCTGCTGCTGTGTTACTTGAGGGGTGTGAGGGTTAACAGAGGAAGCAAAAGCAGCCAGGAGGAGGAAGCAGGGCAATACCTGCTAAACAACCAGGAACAGTAGCTTCCCCACCATCAGCCTGTCATTATCTGTGAATCAACAACAATTTGGAGTCTGGCAAGTATACGCAGTGACCTGCAGAAAAAGGCAGCAAGGTGAGGGCGTTTCTTGCAACACTGACCTACAGCTGCTCTAAAAATATCCATAATGCTCCCTGTTGGCAAGCAACTGGCTAGTTCAGAAGAACCAGAGCGTTCCAACAGTCAGCTCTGCCATCACTGTTCCTGTCACCAACTACCCTTGGTAATGACCAGGACACTGGACCACAGACCAGGAAAGAGTTGAGACTCTACCACTAAATCTCATTTGTGACCTTTGTCAAACCGCTTCCCTTGTCTGTGCTTCCACCTCTGTGCCGGTAAAATGGAGGCAGTTAGACTGAGCTCTTTTGTGAAACACTCTGAGACATAATAAGCGGGGAGAAAACCCCACCTTATTTCCAATTGCTATTTGTAGAGCAGCGCTTTCTGATCACATTATCTCTGCCCCCAAACCAAGTGTGCATAAATACAGGACAAAGAGATAGACTTCCCCAAGATGGGATAAGGGGAAATAGATGACACTGACCAACAATGTGGGAGCATAGGCTTGCAAAGAAAACTATGAGCAGTACGGTACAGCATGGGCACCAAACACCAGCCATTTTAAGGAACTCTGAGAAGAGCAATGCAGTGGATTTGCAGTGGCAGGAACTCTTCCCATGCATGAGACAAACATACAAAGGTCTGTACTGACACATACAGAAAGGGGAATGGAAAGGAGCTGCGGTGCTTACCCATGACATTAGCATTCATCAAGGCAGTGAAGACAATGAGGATGTCCGGGAGCCCATCGCCGTTCACGTCACACAGCTCCAGTGGGGATAACACACCACCTGCAACAGTCACAGAGAATCACCACACTGGTGTCAGAAAGGCCACCCAGCCCATTTTCCACACTGGCAGAGAGGAAGGCTGGCCCAGAAAAGAGACTCACGGAGAGCCAAGCCTCACAGAGTCTGCTAGGGAACCACCAACGTCAGGCAGCTCACACCATGGCAAGATCTTTCATTGCATGGAAAGGCAAAAATATAGCATCTGGGTCAGAGAAAGGAAAGGGAAAAATGGAGATGCTAACAGAAAAAGATTTCTGCTTCCCACTTCACCTTCTGAGGTGATGTGGTAGCCGCTTATCTTATAAAAGGCTTAGATTTGGAAGCCAGGGGCAGAAAGCAAGGAGGGAGAGACATATCTAGACGTGCCAGAAATTATCTCACAAATCACTGTTACTTTACTGCAGAAGTCAGAACACGAGATACTTTAGAAATGTTACCAGTGGCCCGTATAGGATGACAAAAGATCCCTAATGTTGATTTATGGATTCAAGCAGGACAAGGAGACAAAAGAAACAAGGTTAGTTAAGCCAGTTAGAAGACACAAAAGACTTCTATCCCTCTCCTCCTGAACACACTTCAGGGTGGAGATGCTGGTGAAACCCAGGATGTAGAGGGGGAGGTGCTATGTTTTGAAGTTTTGAAGCTCCATCTGGAGCAGAGTGCACCATCCAGACAAAAAGGCAGGATGGGAGAAGAGTCAAAATGTTTATTGGTGTTGACAGAGAAAAGATTTTGTGGCACTGTTATCTACTGATGCCAGATTTCACAGGCCTCAGCTTGAAGAGTGAGCAGGACACAGCCAACTGTCTATTACCTCGGAGCATCTGCAGTGGTGAGGAAGGGCCTCTGCTCCGACCTGGCTCTCCCAGATAGGTCTCTCCCACCGATGCCCAGCCTGGGAGCTGCCACCTCCCCCACGCCAGATGCTGTTCCTGGGGCTTTCTCACCTGCTCCCTGACCTAGGTTGCGGTTCCAGGTGTTATGCAAGTCTCTAGGGGGACAGGGAATTAGAAATGCGCACACCAACACAAGAATCATCGAGATCACCACAGTGAGCAAAAAGATCGCTGTGCGCAGGTATGGCATGAGGGAGGGAGCAGCCTTCTGCTCCAAACTCCCAGCCGTCTCTGCAGGATAACCCTCGGGCGTGCTTTCTGACGTGTGCTGCTTTGTCATCCCAACCTCCACATCAGAGTCTGGGTCCTGCACCTCCTCAGGGGGGCTCTTGCCGTTCTTGACCCCCCCGTTCTTCTGGATGTTGAGTACCAGGTCATCTTCACTTTCATCACTGTCAGCCTGAGTGAGGGGATCGTATTCCCCGAGGTCCGGGCTCTTCTTTCCTGAGGAAAGAGAAGGAGAGAGACAATAAGGCACGAGTTCCTCTCTTTTGCAGGATCTCAGTGGAGAAAAGGCTGCAGTGGAGAGTGATACAGAAGGGATGACAGAGCAGGCTGCATTTTGCATGGATCCAGGTAAGAGATGTGAGAGAAAAGACAGGGTCTGTCCATGTTTCAGAGTAGCAGCTGCAGGAAAAAAGATCTCAACAGTTTATTTCCCCAAGATAAAGGTGCATATATATATATAACATCTACATACATATATATAGACACACGTATGTATGTATATATATAAATATGGAATTCATGGCTGATTTAATTCTAATACTTTCCTGTTTAGTAATGAGACACACTGACATGAAGTCATGCTTAACGCTCCGAATACCTAAGCCACCGCACTCTCTTGACTTCAGACTCTGAACTCCTTTAGCATTTGCAGCCTCTAAAGCCGACACAGCCCCTCTTCACTTGTAGCCTGTGTTCTCTGAGGGGCCTCCCTTTGCAACCCATTTTTCCCTTCCTCCTCCTGCCTGGTCCAAGCAGCACTGCTGACTTCTAGCATGCCACACCTGCTGTCCTGCTTCGTGAGCGACAGAAGGGATAGAGCACTGTGCACAGCTTCTCTGCAGCGCTGATACGAATGGGTATTGACTCCCTGAAGATGAGGGCAAAGTGATTTTGCCCTTTTGGGCCAGTAACATGCTGGTGTCTAAACGAATCAGGGCTGCCCCCCTAAGATACCACCTTCTCTGGCTCAGCACTGTGATCGGGGGCGTTCCAGCCCCTACAGTAGGAAACCACCGTGCTCCTGCTCTGTTCCTGCTCCCACCAGAACTGACAGCTTGTGCTTGGCCTTGCCAAGGTAGATAACTTAGTACTGATGCCTTCAGGTGGTGGTACAAGAAAGTAACTTAGCTTTAGGTGTCTCCCCCACAGATGCCTGGCAGATGGACGACTTCTCCCCCAAGCCCTAGACAGCCATGGGGAGTGTGAGGAGGGCAGTTGCAGAGCCCAGTCGTACATGCTGGCCTAAGGCCAGGGCCATCTGTTTACAGGGCAGGCAAGATCAAGCAGGTTCGCTGCCCCAAGCTACGAGCAGAGGATCACGTCTCGGGGAGCTGCCCTGCGCCACCAGGCTGGGCATGGAGCCATGGCCACTGCTCCAACGACTGCAGGGTCTCAGTCTATTTCTCTCTCTCTCCTGTTCCAAGGTGGGACTTTGCCATCCTAGATATCTGCCTCATTTCCCTCTGTCTAAAGCTGACCCGAGACAGGAGCTAACTTGTGCCTGAAGATGCCTGAAGTGACACATGCAAGGCATAACAATAAGCAAAAATACACAAGCCGTAATCACTCTCAGACACTAGGATAACGGGAAGGCTTTACAGAACGGAAATTTAAGGGCTTTCATGATTATTCTTCCTGCATAAGATAATATGCCTTACTTCTGATGTCCTGTAAAAAGGCAGACTCACAGTTACAGATGTACTGCAGTATCTAGTTAGCGCAACACACTTATTTTACATCATCTAGAATCTATTTTGCAGCACATGTATCTCATTTCTTGCCCCACAAATGGACCTTCAATTCCCTTTCCTGTACCACTTATTAATGGTATTCAGTGTCAATTGTAGGAAAAAATGTCAATCCCACTAAAGGCCAAATGCCCCCCACTAAGTGGAAGAGGGAGGACAACCCACCCACACTGAACAGAGGGAAATAACGATATCCAAGCAGACCACCTATCTAAATCAGACCCTTCCTTTTTGAACTAGGGGCTTCTACAAAAGACTTACATCAAAACAATCTGGTGCACATACACACTCCAGAAAGCTGTTCCTCATGGAGGCAGAGCACACAGCTAAAAGATACTACATTCCTACGGGACGGTCTGGTGTATGCCTGCGAGACGCTGCATTGTTTCACATAGATCTGCCCTAAACATGCATTCAAAGTGCGGGCTTTTCAGGAAACCTTGCTAGCTTTGGCTCCATCCTGTGAGCAGCACAGAGGGCCACCAACCTCCGTGGCGCACAGGTCTCTGCTCAGAGATTGCAGTGACAGCGCAGTGTGAATTTCCCAGATGTCTATACAGTAGGTTGTGATGACCACTTGCTGAAAGAGTACTCATCGAAAACAAGAAATTCCAGAGAGGACTTGCTGGCAGGGTATTTGCAGCTTCTCACTACAGATCCAGATGTGCCAGTTCAAGCCAGGTCAGAGTGGTATGAAAAGCAAACGCTGCTGGCCCAAGAGTAAATGGTATTTAGTCTGGGAAGTCAAAGTTGGACAGGTATGTTAACTAGACTGCTCCCGGTTTTGGAAACTGGTGTGCTATGAGTAAGAAAACTCAACAGCATACTTACACTTCAGATATATTGTGATTTGTTTAATTATTTTAATTCCAGACAGTCAACCCAGAAGACTGAAACCTCCTGTTCATCTTTGGGGCAACTAAAAGCATTGATAGGAATGAGGTTTATCTGGAACAGTTTTGTTCTAGATCTTTAGGAGACAGAAAGAACCTTGAAACTATGGCTCACCCACTCCTTCAACAGGCAAAGACTGAGATGTTGGCAACACTGACAGTGTTGTCAAGCACAGATGATCTGTAACAGGAACAACTTTCCTGCTGAGAACCACTGATCAGAGGGTAGAGAACAGCTACTACACAGTAATGACTTACAGCTTTTGGGGATCTACACAGAAAAGGATCTGTTGAGTTACAGGAGAGCTATAAAGCAGAGAGCTGCTCAGTCTCACTTCATGTCTAAGCCTGACCAGGAACCAGAAACTGGCATCCCTTCTCCCTGTCTTTCCTCAGAAGGTTAGTTGGCACTCCCACAAGGCACAGCCACTCGGAAAGGTCATCCATAAAATGCTCTGCTGGTTTGTTTTTTTTTTACGCCAAAAGGAGGGAAGACACTGCCCTTTAACAATGGCTGTTGGAGCACTCACCTAGCACATGGGAAACCCAATTGCATATCTAATCTCAGAGGATTCACTCATCTTCCACTGTTCAGAGAGAGCGCTAACAATCGATCTGTAGGTGTTCTGACAATGCATCTGGTGGGCTGGCGAGGACGTGTTCAGCCTGGCCTCCCAAGGCTGTTCTGCAGTGCAGAGAATACGTAATCATGATTCATCTGGCTGGAGAGAGAGCAGAAGGAACATGACTCTTCACCTGAGTTTCAGGTCACTTGCTACGGGAAGGAGCGATACCATACCTGGCTTCCACTAATTGCTCCCAGATTATTTTTCAACAGAAAAGCATAAATAGAGAGACATAAACAGTGGTAAAGAATGTGTGAAAACAAGGGCAGTCTCACACAATTTAGAGAATTATGATTTATTGAGAAGCGCTCCAGAAGTCAAATTATTTCCTTTCTGGTCAACAGGGCTCAGGCTGGGTGAAGACAGTTTGTCCATCAAAAGAAAGCCAAAACTGCCTCTGTTGCAAGTGATCAGCTATCAGAAAATCCAATATTCCCATGCAGTTTTCAGCCTTCCATCGTGGAAGTAGAAATGCTAAGACCCAAGTCGATTTCTTGGTCAAACTCTCACCCTACCTCCCAAAACAATAACTGCATAATCTTCATGATAAATTAGTCCCTGTGCTAAAGAAAAAGAGACTCCAGACCTACGCTGAGCAGTTCCGTGGCCTTGTGTATGTAACAGATTTGTGTAACTTACATCTTGCTGTATGTACTTTGCATAGCATCTCTAAGTGTATAGAAACCTTGCATCCACTTCACAGGGATGGTTCATCTCAGCAGTCTCCCTGTTGCTCTGTGTTCTCTCCTACAGGTATAGTAAATAAACTGCTTCTGTTCTGACTTGATCTAAATTGTGTCCCATTTTTTCCATGCCACCAGTGATAAAACAGAGGTTCCCAGTCAGTGGTCTGTGGTTACAATCAATCTGAGGAACCGCTGCTTGTGGTCTGTGGCTATGTTACTGGCCATGTTGCCCTGGATTTTTTTTTGCAGCCACTGGAAGAAAGAACAAATACCAAAGAGGGAGGTTTTCAAAGGCAGAAGAAAGAGAAAATGCCCCAAACTTACCAACTTTCAAGGGTAGTTGGACTCTAACCTGCAATTTATGACTTTGAAAATCCCCTGTGCATTTGCCTAACGGTACTTATTGCACAGGCAGCTCTTGCAACTACTGTAGCAGAAGAATGTGACCTCTCAAAGAAGCAAAGATGAATCATGTGGTCATGATTTGGAAAGGAGGAATCTGTGAGGTGATCTGTGCTGGAATCAGGTCCCACTCATAATGAAGTACTCATTTCTAGTGCTGATGGCTTGAAAGATATTAATTTCAATCTTTTTTTCTGTTTTTGACTTACTGGAAAGGCTTTTCTTTGCATTCACTTTGGAGTGAAAAGAGCAGATCCTAGACTTCCGATGAGTACAATTTTCAGCACGTTAATCCAATGATGACATATTTATTACAGTATCCTTTGTACTTGCTTCATATTCTGTTTATTTTTCCCTTTTTTTCCCATCTGGCCGTTGGCAGGCACCAGTCTCTGGGTACTGCAGACATATCTCTAAGCCCATAGGGAGATAAGTTACCGCATATTGATGTAATTAATTTCATGACACGCAGCAGGAAAAAACAGCTATAGCAACAGGCTTTCTGCTTTCTCACTGCTGTTGAAAGCTGCGTTTTTCAAGAGTTAACCACACAAACAAGGTATGATATATGCAATTTAACCTAAGGACTGATGAAAGAACTGGTTTTGTACCTGCAGTTGCAAGCCCTATGCTTTTTTCCAAATCAGTGCTTCCCAACAGCAGATATCAAATAGATCACGCTGGTTCCAGAGGTCCCAGAAGAGATCTGTACTTGTTATTGTGCAATTCCCCAGTGGTCACACCCCAGTATACACACTTACACCCAGAAGTTCACACTTTTCCTAAATAAACTTCATAATGTACCCCTTCCCGTTTAGACAAACATATATATATATATAACCAGGAAGAAACTGATTTGCAAACAAAACTTCTTTGAATGAGATCTAACAGGCACTACATGAACTAAAAAGCAGGAACTCCTCATACGGGTTACTAAAAGCTGGTGGGAAGGGCCCTGAAGACATTACTGTGATCTTCATGGACTGATGGAGGAGGAAAGTATAACCTGCCCAGGAGTGCAGCTTCACAGACTGGGGCACTGCAGGACCACAGTGGTGCATGGTGCTGGGGAGCAGCCCTCCCCCAGCAGCATGCAGCCAGGCCCTGTCTGTCT
>Ga0065711_1003477_pt1 | contig 32123 bp, 15 predicted proteins | sample Hoacrofraction12_FD_59098 | JGI IMG/M metagenome (GOLD analysis project Ga0065711, IMG submission 59098) | Hoatzin crop microbial communities from Cojedes, Venezuela - Epithelial fraction 12 v2 (version 2) | ecosystem: Host-associated > Birds > Digestive system > Esophagus > Crop | place... | reverse complement strand
TCCTTCCTTCCTTCCTTCCTTCCTTCCTTCCTTCCTTCCTTCCTTCCTTCTTTCCTTCCTTCCTCCCTCCCTCCCTCCCTCCCTCCCGCCTTCCCACCTTCCCTCCTTCTTTCCCTCCCTGCCTTCCTTTCTGCTTTCCTTCCTTCTTTTCTTGTCCCTCCCCCCTTCCTTTCCTCCTTTTCTCCTTTCTCTTCTCCATTCTTCTTTCATTCATCTGTTTCTTAAAGTGTTTGGTTTTCAATTGTCTGTTGGTTTTACTTTTTGTTTGAAGTGAACACCCCCATTCACAGTGATTCCATATAATTACATAAAAATGTATTTTGGAAAGGAGGCATCTAACATCACTATATATTGTGTTAACCTTAAGCTTGGTCTGATTGACTGCTATGAAAACTCTTACTGCAGCTTTTCTGACATTCGCATTATGGCATTATAACTTCAGGAACTGACTTTTGGTAGTGAAGTGGAGATAGTAATCTTGGTAAGGTGAAAGTGTTGCAAAAATTTCATGCTTTAATGGTCAATAACTGACTAATGAAATCTTATCTCCAGATATGTGAGTCATGTTGTAAAGCTCACACGTACCAAGCTTTGTCACTAATTACCATTTCACTGCTTTACATAATTGTGCTGAATAGTATGGGCTGGGTCTACCAGAAACAGTTTAATGGCTTAGTATTCCTTGGCATAATTAGCATCTTAGGTTCTTATTGCTCTGGTGCTTGCAGGCACAATGCTGTCTACTGCAGCTGTGGTAGTAAGTAAGAATGGCCATTTCTGTAGGGTACACAATATGCTAAAATGACTGAATATATATTTTTACTAATGTGGTTTTGTGAACAGGATGTGGGTATTGTGTGTTGTGTGTGTACTCCAAAATAAACTACTCCAGTTCTAATTCTTAAGCTATATGATTGCATGCTTTGTGGCATCTCAATTTCAAATGCATTTAACTCACAGTCATTCCACAGCAATTTACAAAGTCTTTAGCACATCTCTCATTTTTTACTGGTTGTTGTCAATGCAAGATCTGGTAGCATTGGTGTTTGATAGAGCTAGAAGGTGTAAAAGAGCCTTCATCGAGTTGGAGCCTAGTGGAAATGGAAATAATCGCCGTAACTGTAACTTTTGAAAGAGAGCTGGTCTTTCCTGCCTTAGAAATACAAAACTGATTCATCCACTGCAAGTAATTCAAGGAAGCTGCTGGGAGGCAAGAGAACTAAGATCTTCTGAAGATTAAGAGCATACAGAAAGATCAAGAGTTGCCTAAGAACTTTTGTAGCCAAAGTGGTGAAGAAGTAACTACTCTTGTGGTGAAAGCCAGGCTACCTATCTTTTGAAGCTAATGACTCTTTACCAGGTGCTTCTCTATTTACAGTTTGCCACTTAAAACCCCTGTGACTGAATATTTTTAATGTTTAAAGCATATCCTTCAGAACTTGCCCTGAGCAGGACCAAAATGCTCAACATCTTATATGGCAAATTCTTCACCGAATCAGGTTAACTTTCTGAAATTTATGGTTTGATGATTTTATCTTCTGACAGTCATATCACGTGAATGATGTCAAGAGTGAAAATAGGTTTTCCTATCCCAGGTTATTGCCTTCTGAACACAGACTTCTGCTCCCCTCCTCGCCCAAATGCCAAGTGATCCAAACGCTACTACTCTGAGCACTTACAGCTTACCCCTTTGTGGGCTGGGCACACGGAGTGTGGGATGGGATGAAGCAGAACACAGTGTGCCTGTTTTGTAAGAGCTGTGTTTTTCTGTCCAAGGTCTGAACTCTGAGGGTGTCTGAGAGCTTTGCAGACTGTCATTCACCGACATGTCAGGTAGGTAAGGAAGTATTTTATTGCAAAACTTGCAACTGAGGCAACGGTGACTGATTTTCAAGTTTACAAATAGCAATCAGCCATTTCATTCCCAGAGGCTTCAATATGAAAAAGACACAATTTGTGCCAGTGAGTGGATCTGCTAAGAGATTTGCCAGATCACACAGGAGTTGTGTAAGAGAGCCAGAAACCGGGACTTAACAGCAGCTGTGTCCTACTGCAGTGTACTTGCATAAAAACATCATTCTAGGACAGTCTCAAGTCCTCCTTTCTTCTACACAGACCAAAACCAGTTGTCTTGCAAAAAGCTTAAGGAATAAGCAGATAGTGATATTTCCTCAGGATATTCTTCCACTGTCCATAACTTTGATAGTCAGGAGCTTCTGAAGGCAAAAATGTGGGGTTTTTGTATGTGTGTATGTGTGGTGATCATCTCTGAATGCTTTTTTTCCCCGTTCAATTTTAAACATAATGTGTTTTATTTAGCATCCATTACACCCTGTTCAAAGGAGATACAAACTTATGAACCACTTAAAGAATTACTTAATTCTGGGATGCCTAGTTCTTCTTTTGGAAGGAACACAGCAGAAAAACTCTGATCTTCAACAACTGCTCTGGGCTTTCAGTCCTCCATCATGTTCCCTGTTTAGTTCTCTCTTTTAAAGGTAGAAGGGCTCTAAGCCGTTTAATCACTCTTTTAGGTATCCAACTTATCTGCTAAATCATTTTGTTTCTTACAACGTGCTCTATCTGTTATGCACAGTGGTTTGTCTTCCTTTTTCATTTTCTGCCTCAGGAAAAGGGCATCATCTAGGCCAAAGTAGGATCATATAATGTACTAAGGGATGCTTCATAGTATTCTATTGTATGGCACAGGTAGCTGTATTTTACCAGGGGATTTTACAGCTATATTTTACCAGGGATGTATTAATGCACTAAAGTGATATGAAAGTAATGTTCATACTATATCAATAACAGCAAATGCAAATGGAGCATTAACAAGATGACTCACAATTACTGATGTGATTTTTCTTGAGCACAGCAAAGCTGTTAGCAGCTGCTTAGCTTACCTTCAGTCTCAGCTGCTGGACTGCTAGCTTTTCAAGAAGCACAACATGCAAAACCAAATGGGAAGTACCCTCATTTCCACTATTGCCAGGATTCCCTTTGTAAGGAAATTCTAATGTTCCCTATTTTAAAAACTAATTTGGACAATTTTGAGCAAACCGTTCACAAGACTTGAATATGTCTCCTTTTTTCTCACTAGAGTTTTTGGGAAGAGACTAGACAGAGGCAGCAGCACTAAAAGAAGCCTTGCCAGAAGGTATATGACGGAGGAACAGCTCCAGAACAGTCTTTTTAAACCCTGCTCAGAAATACAGCCTCACTGGCTGCATGTGGGGCTATCATATATTGGGATTCTCCTGGCTGTATTATCTTTTTATATACAGAAAATATTTGTCTTGTCAGTTCCATGAAATTCTCCTGAAAACCTAGGTAACTATCTGCTGCACCTACTCTGTTATCTATTGATATTAACCCTGCTGTACCCAGGACATGCAGCTTGTTGCCTAGAGAGAACAGATTAATTGCCCACATGTTGTGTAGCAGAAGTGCTCGTATTTCTCCAGCTGTGTTAGTGTGTTGCTCTTGTAGTGTGTCTGCTACAGGTTTCTGTATTTGAAAGACAATGTGGATTAAAGGGTAGACTGAACACCACACTGCGTAAGATTCATCTCACTCAATTTTCATTCTCTGGAAGAGTGGTATACACTCCTCAGTTAATCACCTTTGGATTTTCTTGTTGCCGGTGGAGATCTAGTGAGTAAAGCCCATGATGTATGCACCTTCCTTAACATGAACTGAATTACACTTGTCTACTATTTGGTCTGTAATGACCAGCTCTTCACTGACTATAAAAGGAACCTGGAGAGAAGAGCTCAGATATGTATTGCACATAACCATATTTAGTGAGAAGCATTACACTTTCTGAAGTATGAGTTGAGTTCTGTCTTTTCCTAGTTCCTCAGTAAGTGACACTGGGTATGCCATTCTCCTCCCTTTGCCTTTCCCATCCTCTTTTCCTTTATCCGACTTGGTTTACAGTATGTAAGCGCTGTGGGACAGGGGCTCCTCCTTGTTTGTGTCCAGTTCTGGGTGGAAAGATGGTTTTGCATCTTAGGTTTGGACTAGGGTGTAGGAGACCTACATTTTGTTTCTATTGCAGTACAGTCTTGTTCTATGAGGACCAAATTATTTTCTGTAGGGTCAGTTAATTTTGAAGAAGTGCTTCCTTAATTAGCAGGTGAGCTACTGCCATGGTTAAAATCATTAAAGATCATCCAAATGCTATGCTACGCTATATAAGCATTTCAGCAAATGAAAAAAGGCAATCTTATTTGAAGCATTATAAATATCTCAGAAAATAATGTACTTTAAAAAAAGCTACCCAATTCCTTTTTCTATTCACAAATTTTAAAAATAAGCTTGCAGGTTTTTCAAGAGGGATGGATAGTATTAACACAGAAAATTCTAGGAACAATTTTCATTTGGCAGGTCAGTTTCTAGAAGCTTGTTATAAATTTTTGGTGTCTAGGATTTGGAAGTGTATTTTATGCGAATGAAAAAGTGAATGTGTGATGCTTTTCCTTGTCGAGTGAATATAACTTCTAAACCGGTTTCCAACAAATTCATGCATTTAAAAAAGTAATTTCTTAAAATTCTTGATATTATTGCCTGTCAAGACATTCATTGAAATATTCGCAGAAACAAAAGACAGAATATACATGAACTCATTGAAAATGAATGTCTTTAAACTTCAAATGAAATTCAAAAGTAATATTTTGCAACATTTACTTTGAACTAAAATCCTTGAGATGAAGGAATTTAAATCGCTTAACACCTACATACCTCATTTTAGTAACTGACAAGAAGAGCAAGAATGATTTTATCTAAATGAAAAATTAAAAAATAATTTATTTAGGTGCTTCACTAGAAGCACAGTAGTACAATTTTAATGCTGATTCCTGAGTATCAAACCAATTTCTTAAAATTATTTCACCTTTTCCAGACAGGGAAACCGGTATTGCTTGTGGTTCCACAGCACAGTGGATTCTGTAGTGTAGATTGAGCTAACATTGGCTTGGCTGAGTGTCTAGCATTGTTATTATTACTGCTGTAAATGACCTTAAGGCATGGCAAAAGGGCCAGGAAAGGATGAATTGAATGTTAGCGTGACGATGAGAATGCTTAGTTTTTCAGTATGGCATTTCAAGTTTCAGAATGAACGCATAAACCATCTCTTAATTGATGTGGCAGGTCTCTGAAGTGGGAATTAGCCTGTGCTGCTTCATTTGTGTTGGTGTATTTATGTGAATTGTTACATGTGTTAACAGTAAACAAAAGAGTTTTGGTGGGGAAGACTGAGGTGCAGGACTGCAGCAATCAGCTTCAGACTTCCTAATGGCAGATTCTGTTTCTTTTTTCCCTCCAATAAACAGATTATTTTAAGGAAAGTGAAAATTTACCTGCACTGGTAAGATGTGTTTAACTTCCACGTATTTCTTCATGTGGGTGTCCTCAATGTTTTCAGAACAAGCTAAGAAGGGTATTTGTTTCCTTGCTCTATTGCTGATGAGTAGTTTGAGGCTGCATGTTATGTTCTGTGGCTGAAAAAATAGTGTGGTCTTTTGATTTGATTAAATATGAGAGCTGATAGACTAATTCATGTTATGGCCAAGAGCTGGGCTAGTCATCTTACTACTGTGATTAACTGGATATTTTAACATGTGCCTGAGGCCAAGTTCTCTCAGTTACACATTTGCTTTATCTACATCTACAATGCTTACAAGAGTTTAAGTTAAATTATAATTTTCAACTCGTTTGGTAAATCCAATGTGAAAAGACTCCATTTAAATTCCTTTTGCTTAGGCTAAGCTTACAATGTTTCAATCTACATCATTTTGGAACAGGGCTAAGATAAGCCAAAATAAGAAATTCTTGAAACAAGTGTCAAAATGCATGATTCTAACCAGACAAGCTTAATAAAATTGGAGGCTGTATTGATGCAAAAATGTGCCATAGATCCACTTCACCTGCCCCCCCCCTCGTCTCCTATTCTCCCAGGTCTACATGGAAGCGATAACGCCCTGGACTACATCTGAGCTAAATACATGAAGTGTTTTCATAACCTCCCTGCAACCTGCAGCCTCAACATTTCAGCTATGTCAGGTCTCAACAGAGCCACTAAACCACTAATGGTTGGAAGCTTTGGCTGTGTCAAGTAAGATGTATTTTACACTGCCTTGTCTTTCCGTGTCATGGCTGTTGGCCACTGATGGGAATGGGGCGCTGGGCAAGATGAACTTTTGATTTGACGTGACGTGGCCGCTTTTATGCTCTACATAGAGAAGATGACCTTTGGGCTTCACTTCCCAGTCCGCAGGAGAGTATACAGGAAGACGTCTTGAAATGAACCATCCCTTTACAAAAATTGTCTAAGCTTGATGGAACCCAAGTGGGAAGGGGACAGAGAGGAACAAGTTTCCTGAAGGGAGGCAAAGGCAGTTTTGACCTGAGCGTGCTCTGGAGCAGCTGCTAAAGCATTGCTAAAGTGTGACATCATGCGTGTGGGGATACGTGGCTGTGGGGCACCTCGCTGGGGCAGGGCATGGGCCAAGGCTTGGTTGGTCACCAGCCTGCAGGCGGGGGTCAGGATCAGGCCCCATGGGGGGAATGGGGATCAGACAGACATGGCCGGGCAGGGCAATGGGGACGGGATGAACTCAGGCAGGGCCCAGGCAGGGCCTTATACAGAAGCCGTTCCTAAGGGAAAGGGGAGACCCCAGGGGCTTCTCAGCAGGGCTGCCTGGGGTGGTCTCTTCCCAGTCTTCTTCCAGCTCTTCCTTGGAAAGCTTCAGGACTGCCATTGCTTCTCCAAAAGCTCTTCCCTCTCAGTGCCTGACCTCAAGGGGCCAGCTAAGTGCTGGCACTCAGGACCCTCACCCCATGCCATGGAGCTTGCACATATTTCTGAACCCTGCACGAGCTCAGCTTACTGTACCGGCAGTGCTTGCACGCCCACCATGTCTCCTGCACAACATGCGTGCTGCACAGGGTCACGGGAGGGCTTCCAGGGCTGACTGCAGCCACAGCAGGAGGAGCACCACACGGGACTGGTGCCATCTCTCATATTGCTTCGGGGGGAAGAGAGCGGCTGTCCCCAGGAGCAGCTGTCTCCTGTCCTGCGAGCTCTGACCAAGGGAGGATACGACAAATCATGTTTTTAATGCAGTTTTAACCAGTTTACAAACAAAAAATCAGGTTTGTGGAGAGAACTCATGGCCTGTAAGTTACAGAGTACTCCCTAAGAAGAGAAGTGTGTTTGTTTCTGGGACATTAGAGGAGCACAATGAACTGTGAAAAAAAAAGTTAAAAAATAGAGAAGACACATACAATTAAGTGACAAAGCAAAACACCTTTCTGCATCTCTAGACAGCCAAATCTCAGAGCTTCCTGAAGCTTTTTTATTCTGGAGACCATACTTGTTCCCTGGGAGTGGGTTAAACACGGATAATTAGACACTATTCAGGTCTAAAAGTCATTAAACTTTTGGGTGCCAAAATATACCTGCCAGTTTCAAGACCATTTCAAGTAGGACACATGGATGCACACAAATTAAGTCTATACAAGCAGATTAAACAGTGTCAGTGCTCAGGCCGAGTACTGGGACTTGCTTGTCTCTGCTGTCACGTCAGCGGAACGGTCGCTGGCGCAGAGACAAACCCAGAGAGCAGCCTGGGAGTCCGCAGGGGCCGGGGACCACTGCAGCTCCTGGCTGCAGGGAGTGGGGCTGCCCTGGTCCTCCCCATCATCTGATCCGCATCACCTGAGAAAAATCGAAGTGGCTGTCTGCAGTTGTCCCCTCTGAGTTTTCACTCCACAGAGCACTTAGGGGTGGCTTCCACTTAAATTGCTAATTAGAGGCAGGATTTAACTCCATACTTGAGCAAGCACTCCATTGAACTAGAACATCCGTATAGTTAAATTTCTGTTTGCTCTCAACAGTTTGCCTCCTAGGAGAGAACTGCATATTCCACTAGGCCAAAATACTTGAGGCAATAAAAAAGAAAATATACAAGCAAGACAGTGCCTTATCTTTGTAGGTTAAAATACAACAATGTTAGAAAAATCTTTTTTGATGTATGTATGTAGTGAAGACATTCTAAAATTGTATTAGAAAAGCTAAAATTTGAACACTGTTCATGTCACTATGTATTGTTGAATTACATTTCAAACAACACCCGTTTTCACAGATAAATAGCTATTCCTTTTGATAATTCTCAAAAATATATACACGTGTACAGAAAAATTCCAATAGTTCAGCTCAAAAGGGTGTGATAGCTGCATATACAGAAATCTAGGTTCTGGCTTGTACACATCACTTATTTTTGTTGCTCTGTGCTTCCTCTGAATTTTGATATCATTGAAACAAATGCATCTTCTGTTTGTGAACTATCCACAGTGTGTCTTTCTGCCCAGATGTTTGTGTGACACTGTTCACAGAGCAATGGTATATCTGTGGTTAAATAGCCAGAACACTAATGGTTAAGCAGGGGAGTTGTTGTGGAATTTATTCTAGCCTCTGGTTTGTGGCTTCATCCATTTTGAAGTTTAACTCAAGTTATCCATCTGATGTGAATGGCTCCAAGTTATCTGTTCTAAAAGTGCCAGATGCTGTCATCTGAACTCAAGCCTTTGCTTAATGCTGTAAAAGATAGCTGTATTTAACCAGCTTCTGTTATTCAAATGAGCTGAACGTGTTTTGCTGATCACTTGACTGAAACTAAAGCATTGTAAGTATGTGTGCTTTGTTGTCAGCTATAGTGAAAGATCAAAGAGATAGTACTGAACCCTGTCACAGATTCTAATTAATTGGCACTTATTTGCTTACGTCTCAAGTTAGCCCATAAGCAGCCCCCTAAATCTGAAATAATTGCTGACTTGTAATATTTTTTAAATAATGTAATTTTATTTTCTACTTGTTTGTGTATGCGTGCTATTGTGGTTATAAGGAATATTGATTCTAAATGTTCTAGTCTAATAAAGTGTATCTCTGACCTTAAGGAACATCCTGAAATTGAGATGTGAACACATTTTGTGATTGAATTACCCATAAAAGAAATATTCCAACAGTAGCTCTTCATTTATAAGATAGATGACATTCAATCTAATGTTGAAATAGAGTATATACTCTATTTATACTGTATTTACTCTATTTACTCTATGAATGCAGCACCTCTTAGTTGCAGCTTCAGATTCAGTCCTTTTCAAAATCCCTGAAGCAGCAAGAGGAGCTCAGCCTTAAAAACTCAGTATAAATCTATAAATTTCCTTTAGAAACTTTTTGAAAATACTAGCTTGAGTCATTAGTGATCAAATCTGTGGCTAACAAGTGGGCAAACAGAGATGAGTTCAGGCTTTCTCATTAACACCAACAGACAGGTATCTCAGAAAGATATGGAAAATACCACCACGGTCAATATTATCAGTTTTCTACATAATTTTCTTGCAAGTCAGTCCAAGGCTGAATGGGTCAAAAGAAGGAACTATAACTTCACTTTTCATTTGGAAGTTGCTGAAGAAAGTTATTGATATAATTATGAGAAGTTTGAATAGCTATCAAGAGCTGTCAGAGTGGTGCGCTGTTTTGTTTTGTTGGGGTTTTTTAGTTTTGTTTTTAATTTGCTTCTGCATACACATTAAGGAACTTCCGATTAAGTTTTGTGTGAAACCTGTTCTATTGAATGCAGTGAAATTTCTGTGGCAACCTGACAGGAAGCAAGCTTAAGTGTGAAAATAGTGACATCTAAAACTTTTAGAGTCCTCTATGTGAATGTGTGCATTTTGTGTATATGTTTGTAGAAAGAGAGAATCCATCTAATTTTCTATCTAATTATCTATATAATTTCAAATACAGAAAGGTGCTTAGTTCATTGAATGGGCATTTAGACCACGGAAAGAGACAAGAAGCAAAAAAGTTCGTGACTTCTTTCCCACTGGTCCACTTATGTATAACAGAAAGTAATTGCCTTTCAGAACAGAGTCTGTTATTGTAAAGCCCAAACAGAATAGCATAAAAAAAATTGTTCCTACAAAGCTTTTCAGATTACAAGAACTTTTCATATACTATTTCACCATAGAAGTGCTGTAGAGCATAGACTTCATACATTTAGTTAGTGTGAGCCCAATGCTGTCTTGACGATAAGAAGCAAAACCTTGAGCTTTATTTGATAGAATAAAATAGATGACAGCTCTAAGGAGCTTGTGGCAACTTGAGATACACAGTGGAGCAGTGCAGGAGTCCAGGTGACCTGGAGTTTGTTCTGAGTTTATACTTTCATGCCAATTGTGCTGCTGTCGTGTGGGTATATAAGAATGGTACAGCCAGCTTTGGGCCGAGGTTCTGTTCCCTAAGCAACTGGTAGGAAAAAGTATTTTTCATAGATGTAATGTGACAACTTGTTGCAAGTGAGGAGACCAGGAGTGTGTCCAAGCGCTTTCCAAGTTTGTGAACTGTGCATATTTACTCTTAACGAGAAGTTCCATGTGGCAATGAACTTCAGAAGGCTCTTCACCATGAAGATAAGTACCTGCATTCTCTTCAATTAGCTTAAGACGTTCATGAACTGTTTTTCCTTGGTGGTGATAGCATGGCAATATATCATGAAGAATAGCTAGAGAAGTATATCAGTTACTTCTGGTTAACATTTGAATTTTTGTCAGCTTTTCATTTTACTTTGTGGCTGCCTGAGGGTAAACCTGAGAAAAAGACTCAAGGTTGTGGGACTCCTTTTACCTTATACTCACTGGGACAACAGAGAGGTTTCTGGGTCTTAGAAGGTCAACATACTTCAGTAAAATCCTAAAGGGCCGGAGCATCAACAGAGGATATTCTCAAGTTTTCATGTTATTGCAGATCCAGTACAATGTTTCTGTCTCAGATTATTAAAACAAGTCTTTTTAAAAGGAACTAAATGGATGTATGTTCAGAGATATATCATTTTTTAAAATTTGAGTTACTATTGACTGCACAATGCCACAAAGTATGGGCTTAGTTACAGCTGGAAATAATCTGCCATTCACTTGAAGTGTAAAGAAATATGTCTTCTGCTATAAGGTGGAACGTGTCTTTGCTGTGTGTCTTGTAGTCCTTGCATACTTGGGCCTGTTGCATGAACTTCCATCAAACTGCTGTGGATCAATTTACGGTGCCGCAAAAAGCTCAGACAGGGTAATTTTTTTTTATTTATTTTTTTTTATTTTTTAAGAAATGCATCGCAGCGTTCCAGTAGGAAAACACCAGGTCACTTCCAGTAGGAAAGGACCAGGTCACTAGCAGAAGGATCACAATAAAGGGTTGTAGGTAATCTTAATGGGCAGACAGCATCATTTCTGCAGCACTGCTTCTGCTGTCTCTTTGTGGTCCTCACATTCATTCCCCCTGTTAATTTTAACTTACTCTGTGGACTCAGTCCCAGAGAATGAGAAGGAATGGGCAAAGGATGCGGCAAATCTAGGCTTTATGTTTAACATGTCTTAATCAAATGTGTGCTTGAATGATGTCTTCAGCTCCCTCTGCTTGGGATTTTAATTGGCAGAGGAAGGAGCCCCAGAAAGAACCTCTTTCCAAATAAAGGTCCTTAAGATAACTTGTTCTTCCTCTTAAGATTAATTTCCTATCCAGAAACTGAGAAATAACTTGAGAAATGTGCAGAGAAAGTATACAGCAGTGACTAATACCCACTGGTAAATTGGGGGAATATCAGTTCTATGCAGTGGTTGCCACATCTTTTTAAACACACTGATTAATGAGTGGATCTGTTACTGAAAACATGCATGCTTAATTTATTCAAAGAAATTGAGTGTATGTCACCACTCACAGGCCTGTTTCTCTAGCATAAAGTTTCACATTTATAATGTTATATACACTGAGAATACAATGGAAGAAAGGCAACTGTAACTCCTAGCACAAAGCACTAAAAATACAATATGATCTGTAAGTGCTACAAACTGACACAGAAGAAGATATCAGTGTTGTAATTTAAATGCAATAAAAATAAAGCTGTCATCAGTATTTGGACACATATTCTTAGATTAAACATTTTCAATTGTGACACTTGGTTCCATATTCTTTTCTTCCACCCTGTTTTGTGGGCAAATGTGTTATTTGGAGAACAGCATGTGGAAACACTATGGAAATGGCAATTCTGTGAAATACCATTTGAGAACAGAGACACACTTTTAAACAAGGAATGGAATTCAGGTCAAGCATCACAAATGAAATGGTTATTGTAAAAGCAGTGAGAGCTAGCCATCTGCCACTGCAGCACTCAAAAGGGCTGAGATGCAGGGTCCCGCAAAGATATTCCTATTGCAATATCAGCTGACACCCACAGAAGTCTCAGCTACAGACATTAATACAGCAGCAGATTTTCTAAAGTGAGAAATATACTATGTGGTTGCAAAAACCTGTGCTTGTGTCCACATAGTAAAGTCAAGCGAGGAGAAGAACAGCCTTTTGGTCATTTTGAAAGAAGGCAATTTGTGCCCCTTAAGGAACTGATCCTGAATTATTTACTTGGAGGCTGATTATAGCTCCTTTTTTGGCATGAATAAGATGTTCTGTGTGTTGGTGCCATGCTGAAGATTTAAATGTCCCACACATTTGATCCAGGCGGGGGCTGTGGCAACTACTGCACAGCTGATGACAACAAAGGCTGGTTTCAAGCTCATTGTCATCACCATGGTGTTACACCAGATGAATGGGTGGCATTGATTCTGATTGGCATATTCATTCACATGCATTCAAAGCTCATGAATTTTACTTAACACGTCCCTTTGCTTATTGGCTGGGATTTAATTGGAGTGATGTATTGCAGCACTGCTAGATGAAGTGGAACAGTTTCTTTTTTTTTCTTTTTTTCCCTTTATTTTTTAGCTCCTTTTCTTCCAAACCTCCCAACTAGACACACCACAGCATTATTTTTTACAATCACCAAGGCATTTCCACGTATGGAACCTAATTCTTGGCTTTGTATTTAAGTTTGCATTTAATATTTAGAGACAGAAAAATAAATAGACATAGGGAGAACTCACACAGATTTAAGTGTTGACTTTCGTTAGTGGGTTCACAAATTGTTTATTTAGCAATTTCTTTACATACCAAGAAAGCAAGAGGTCTTTTTTTGTGCTTGTTTCTATGAATCTTTTCCAACTTTCCCATATTTTAACATCTTTTTTAGCTAGATGAAATGGCGAATCCTGACCTATCAGCTAGCAGATTGTTGGTATCTTTCCAAAGAGTGAATAAATATGAGATTATGTGCATACATCTAACAGATATACTCTTGTGTATATGTGAATATATGTACATACTGTTGCTGTGTATTTATCAGAAAGATTCAGGCAGAAAAAAATTCTAGAAAATTTTTAGAAGAAAAACGTATGTTTTAGTTGAAGAGATACCTATGTTGAATTTTTATTTATTGCCATTTTTAGCCTGAAAAGCAAAAACTTTAATCTGAAAATCAAATGTTTATGCCAGCAAATCAAAATTAAATATTTGGTTTGGGGTCAGATCTGTCCAGGTCAAGATATTTTAGTTTGCTGAACAAGATCGAAGTGTTCCATTTCAAGGCAGTTCTGTATAAACTGTGAAACGTACTGGCAGAAGATAACTGTAGCATTGAGTAAATATAGCGAGTAGCCTTTGGAAGCATCTAATAGCACCTACAGTACATGGTCTGAGCTATGTGCGGAGCTCTCAAGGCTTTCCCCATTGTTTCTAGAGCTCAGGCAGATTCATCTTCTTGGACAGAAGTCATCACTGTAAATAATGTCTGCCCGTGCCTGCATGGGGTTTGGTATTTTTCCCTGCCAGGCTCCTTTGCCCTCATTCTCCTAGAGGAAATCGCATCAGCCAGTGCATCATTCCACAACATGTTATGGTCTTCTCTCTTATTGGCTACAGAAGCTACATACAAGTCATTTCATGGAAAGCACTGGATAGATTGCAAACATAGTCCACAGAGATGACACACAATAAAATTTTCAAATTACTGCTGAGAACTATACATGGTCTATATGCTGTGAGTATACGTGAATTCCGTGTATAGGCTTAGTATTGTTGCTAGCATATATAATCAGTTAAACCAAAATCCTATTAAAGTTTTTAATTAATGTGGATATTAAGTTATAAATATGTCACATAAGACCTAGAGGGGATTTGAATGACTGGTGGAGAAACCAATGACGTGGCTTTTTCTTGGCCTTAGCTCAGTTCAGCAAAAGTATAATTTCTCCATGCTTGGTCAAAGCAGTGAAATAATTTATGAAAAAAGGATGAAGACTATATCAAACACCTTTATGTACAGTTTGATGCTTTTATATTTTCTATCTATCTAGTGTGGTCATTCTGAAATTAAATTATATCCACTGCTTGTTGTCTTCAGAAAACTGCCAGGCTATACAATTCTGACTGCTGTCTCTGCTTCCCAGCTAGCTAATATGCTGATGTGCTCAATAACATAATCATAGAATCAGAGAATAGTTGAGGTTGGAAGGGACCTTTAGAGGTCATCTGGTCCAAACCCCCTGCCATGAGCAGGGACATCTTCAGCTCGATCAGATTGCTTAGAGCCCTGTCCAACCTGACCTTGAACACTTCCAGGGAGGAGGCATCTACAACCTCTCTGGGAAGCCTGTACCTATGCCTTGTCACCCTCCTGGTAAAAAATTTCTTCCTTATATCCAGTCTGAATCTACCCTCTTTTAGTTTAAAACAGTTACCCCTTGTCCTATTGCAACAGGCGCTTCTAACAAGTTTGTCCCCATCTTTCTCATAAACCTCCTTCAGGTACTGGAAAGCTGTGACAAGGTCTCCCCGCAGCCTTCTCTTCTCCAGGCTGAACAGCCCCAACTCTCTCAGCCTGTCCTCGTAGGAGAGGTGTTCCAGCCCTCGGATCATTTTTGTGGCCTCCTCTGGACCCGCTCCAACAGGTCCATGTCTTTCCCGTGCTGAGGGCTCCAGAGCTGGATGCAGGACTCCAGGTGGGGTCTCACCAGAGTGGAGTGGAGGGGCAGAATCCCCTCCCTCATCCTGCTGGCCCTGCTGCTTTTGACACAGCCCAGGAAATGGTTGGCTATCTGGGCTGCAAGACAATATATCGACTAAAACCCAACCCGTGCCATACCACAGTCTGAACAACTCGGAGACACAAGCCAGGAAAGCCACAGATAATCTGAATCAGAAATGTTTTTCCCAGATTATTGCCATGTTTCTTTTTTAGTGTTTCATATGTCATGACATTTCCTGTTTTATTGTTTTTCATGTATCTAATCAAACACTGTTGTTTGGAGGTAATAAAATGAAGATTATGAACATCTGCCTAGCTAAAAGTGTTTCTTTTGGTTTATCTGGCTTTTGCTGTCAATAGAGTTGTACATACAGAATGGTCTATTCTCCTTAGTGACATACTAGAGCAGAAAAAACACCCCTAGCTTTTACAGAAATGCATGAACATACCTGGGTTATGATAAAATGAAAAAAAAAATATCTCTGACATTTGGAATCTCTGAGTTAACAGTCTATGATTAATTTGACAGAGGATATATCTGAAGACAACTGTGCTTGCCTTTCTGCAATTTCAGGTAACATTACATGGCCTGAACTGCATTCTGTGGAGACACCCTAAACCATGCTGGATGGACTAATGAATTGTGATTGAGGCTGTGAAGCTTCACAATGACATTTTCCTGAAAGTTTTCAAGAAATTAGACCTAACTACCAATTCTGACCAATGATATGAACATGGGCCAAACCACTGGAAATTGATGGGAGCCCTTCTATTCACTTTTTGGTGTTGGATTAACCTGTCTGTGGTCCAAAGGAGCCTGTAATTGGATGTAAATATGACACTGAAATATAAGCCAAACAGCTTTTCAGAAAAAGCAAGAATGGTTTTTGCTCAGTGCTAAAATCCTAATTTTCTCATTTAGTTATTTTCTTCAAAATAAAAGTATTTCATCTGAGAAAATGCCTAAAGACTAAAACCTTTAATGGAAAAGTACAGATACAGTAGTCTGACTCTGAGCTGTGTTTTGTGTGAGGCACAGTGCATGGAAAGCATATCCCAGGTCCCAGCCACAGTGAATCAAAGCAGATCATGGCGTAGACTGAGTTAGCAGGTGGAACTTCAGATACGGTATTCGGACATCAACAGTTATCTTGCATCAGTTTTTTTCTTGCAGGCTTTCAATGTAACAGGACATAACTCTGCCAGTGACCTCTCATTTAGAGCCACAGGCTGCAGGGGTTAAATTCCCCTGCAAACGAGGTGACATTGAGGTGGGATGCGAGACTGGGTACAACGTGGATCCAGAGTCTCTGTTGGAGCTGCAGCACATGCAGGGGCCACAGTGTGATCTGCTCCTGCCAGGATTAACAGCCCATTAGGCCTTTCCCCCATGTCAAAGAAGAATGCAGCCCGACCTCTGCTTCCTGCAAGGGAAAAATCCCCGTGTCAGTCCTGTTCTTTGGCTCCTTCCGCAGGAAAAACAACAGCAACCACAACCACAACCGCGGATAGACTGATCCCACTGCAAGGAGCAAATTTTGCAAGGAAGCCCACTCCTTCGGTGCATGTGGCAGCACGGAGAGGTGCTGCGATGCAGTGGCACTGTGTTGTCCCATAGGCAAGCTTTTGTGCAACGAGCACATTCCAGCCCTTCAGCAGAGCACTGCTAACTTAGCAACGTTAGAGCGCTGTCAATATTTGTCTGCCGAAATCCCGCCATTAAGTATGCTGCTAGAAGCTGGGTTTTACAGATACTAATTACTGTCCTACCCTACCTTCTCCCCTCCTACCCTCCCCCTGCCTCCTTCAGAGAACGGGTAACTGCAGCCTAGAAAGGAGACTCAGCAGTTGCTATCACCAGCTCTTTCAGGAAGGAGACTAAGGACCTTTGTTTGGACACAGTTGTTAGTTATGTTTACTCAAGTATTTTCAGATTTCCTAAATTATGCATATTTTTGCAGTATTTTAGCCACTGTCATATGTCTCCTATTAAAAAAGCATAATATATGACCTCTTCCTGTATGTTTCATCCTTCCCCTGCTTCTCTCAGTCCTGCTTCCCTGGCAATTTAAAGCCACTATATGGATGACATAGAAGTTTCAGCTGGCTAGAATGAGAAGAAATGAGCCATTTGGGTAGCAGCAGAGGGTGTAAGAAAATAGAAGATAGCAGGGGGTAACTCTCCAGATGTTGCAAGAAATCAAAATATGGCTACTCTATTTTACCATAGTCAGTAAGCAGTGAGGCTGTCATGGCCAGCTGAACTGAGAGCTGCCCCTCCATCTAGGTCCAGTCATCTAACTAATAATTTTAAAGTATAATGACTATGTATAACATGAAAGTTCAGAACTTGAGGGATATCTATATGTATAATACTGGTTTCAATTGGAATTAGACACTTACTTAGCCAAGATATGGACCACTGCTTCCCCAAACAGCTGTGCAATCATTTCTCCCTAAACAAGGCAGGGGATGCAGTAGGAACAGGACCAAATGGATAAAGGTGGAAGTGGTAAAAATCGATCTAAATTATCTTAACTTGGCATTACCAAAGAAAGTTTGGCATAACCTCAGGGCTGTGCTATCTAGTTTGTTATCTCTGTAAACCTTTATTTCACCTAAACACTACTGTCCAAAGCATTGTCACACATGGACTCCTATACTGTAGACCCTGGCATGGAGTCAGGTAGAGTACACTGAGACACCCACAAATAGGTTACAGAGACAGACTGAGAAGTAATTTGGACAATGAGATAGTAGGGGAAGAAAGATAATTCTGTAGTAAGTACCAGACAGATTTCCCAATTAAACATGGGTTAAAAAACAAACAGATCAGCAAGGTACAGTGGAAATGTTTTCATGATAGTTGCCTACTGGTAAAAGAATGTATTGTCCCAATGCAGGTGCCCATACATTAGTATAGAGTGTCTTTAGAGATGAGGTAAGGTGTTGGAGATGTCCACACAAGGCTACGGGTATGGCACAGGACCTATAGTGGCCTGTGGCTTACTGGAGTAGCAGCAGGAGGCTGGGTGTCTTTCCTCACGGCACCAGATGCCAGGTCTCACATGGCATCAGATGGCCCAATGATGTAGACAAATGAGTGGAGCCTTTGGTCTTCAAAATAAAGTGAACATAAATAGTCTTCTAACTAATGTTCAACAGAAATTGTAAAGACTACACTGTGATAAACAATAGGAATAAAATATATTAATTCTTTAAAAAAGAGATGAATGTTTCTCTTTGGTACTCAGTAGCCTTTCATACACATATCCTATTCAGTATAGAGACATGCATGTACTGCAAATAGTGTAGGTTTAATATGATACTCACAAGGACATGTCTGTTCCTGAACATGTTCTTATACATAAATACATATGTATATGCATCTTTAGATACATATGCATCTATAGCTAGAGATGTACATGTATATATTTCTGGGTCTAAAAGCAGTGCATACATCTCAACATACATTATTGTCAAGCACAGACATATCGGTGTACGAAGAAGTGGATATACACACATACATAATAAAATACATGTGTGGGAACACATCCATACCTGCACACACATATATACAGTCTGTCTTTGTCTGAACAAAAATGCAGATGTGTGCATCACATTAAAAGTTTGCCTGTATGTTTTAGTTGTTGTGGGGCTGTCACCTTCCTGGTTTATGGAAGACTGAACACTGAGCAGAATTTGAACGTAAGCTTACAGTACCAGCTTCCACTTGACTCCAGCCTCCGCTTTGTCTGTTAATGTGCCTGGTAACAGTTAAGAGTTTGCTGGTGTGATAGGTAAGCTCCATCCGTCATGGCTAATGTTGTGAGACAGTTGTGCCTCCTTTTGTTTCGGTATTCCCTTGAGGACACATTCTGGAGGCATGGCTGTGTTTACCCTGCTATTTTTTATTTATTTTTTTTTAAAGAGACAGTAATCATGTTTATTTTACTTCCTTCCCCAGCACTGTTTACTAGCTTTGGTGTGGCGAGATGACTGAGTCAATATATGTTAAGGAATACATAACAATGTTGTAATGAGAATTAGTGGTACTCTGAAAAGCAGAGACGTCGGCTGCTCTGTTTTGTACTGTTTAGTCTGGGGGTAATGAAGAGCTCACAGACGACCTGATTTCGTTAAAGTAGGTCAGATTTGACTGAAACATAGCTATGACTCTCTCCCAGCAGTGCAGTGTCTTTCTCCTCCCATCCCTGCCTCAGCCCCCCTGCCTGTCACCTCAGCATTTGCAGTCTTTCAGGGAATTACCTCAGGGTTTTGTTAGTACCTCAGCCAGATACATGCTACGATGTTAAATTTCCGTGGCTCCCTGCGTTTTCTGTCAGAAGACTTGTGATGGAAAGGATGGCCATACTTCTGTCTTTATCACAGGAAAGGTGATGTTCAGACAGTGATGTTCAGACAGTGCTCGGCTTGAAAAAATCAGGCCCTGTTAGGCGCAACAAATGATACAGTAAGAAAAAAAGTAACAAATGAGAGTACAGAGGACACAGATTTTTACTGAAGGAGATTTTGAAAATACTGGGCTGATAAACATGTTTCTTGTTACTTTTATTATAGCTTTTCTACAGTTACATGATTCTCGGAAAGATACAACATCCTACATTTAGCTACCTGTCCCTGTTTAAAAGACTATCAGGTATTTCATGTCAAAATATCTCTGAAAAGGTACTGGCCAGAGTATGTTGCCTTTCTTTTAAATCCATATTACATTTAAACTGAGGCCTGAAATTTGGGAACTCCACTTTCCCAACTCCCTCCTCCTCACTTCTCTTTCTTGCCCTTAATTGTTGTGATTGTGCCTCTCATGACTTCTAAAGCTGGCGTTTTGTTCTCCCATTTGCTTCAGGTCATTACAGTAAAATCTTTTCATTCCTGAAATCTTTTTTTCCCCCCCATTAGTCCTGAGACAAATAAATTGATTGTGATTTTCAGAGGCAACTGGGGTGGTCAAGAAGTTCCCAGAGAAGTCTGTAATAAGATTACTTCAGTAAGTAATCTGAGGACCGTGGGCTTTTGAAAATCCCAAGTCTTCTGACTACATTTTGGCTTTTTAATATTTTTTTACTCACTTTCCCTTTACAAAGAGTATAGTAGCTTTACAAAGTTTGCGCCATTCTAAGAAAACCCAACATTTATTCTAACATAGAAATCTCATGTCTTGTTTAACTTAGAAAAATAGGACTTTTGGGTCATCATGTCCTGTCTTCTGCTTTTACTAGCAACTGTGCAATATTATTTTGTTCCGAAATATATCAGGTTCTCTTGCCAAACTACTTTGATTTTCTGCTCTGATCCAGTGTTCTCTTGCAATAGAAGTCTGTTTGAACTGAAATACTTCCAAGAGTCCAGTTATGGCAGATAAAAGCTGTGTTTAAAATAGTCTGTATGATTTGATTTAGAAGAAATAAGATTGCTGTATTTTCAGTAAAAGAACAAGAAAAGCTATGTTTGCTTGAGAACTTTTGTCAAGTAAAGCGTATTTGTTCTTAAGGTCTTTCTATGCATTGAAAATCTTTTTCTTAGTACCCCTTCTGCTCTTCTATCCAAAGGTCTGTTTGTCTGCTGCCTGCCTGCCTGTGCTGTAGGGATGTATCATCATCACCATTTTGTCAGTGAGAAAGTAACACAGGAAACATCAAAGTGAATTGCCTTTGAGCTATGACAGTAGGAAGGACAAGGCAGCAGAAAATCAACTTCAACTCAAGAATACCAGAATAACCTCTCCTGCGTCATGCCGTAACTCTTGCCCGATTGGAGATGTTTGGTGATGCTAGTGGGAATTTTGGTGAAGCCGAGCCTCATGAATCCAAAGTTTGCTGTCTGTGCTACCTGGGTAACGACTTGGGTTGCTCCAGAGTGAACGGTAATGTTGCTACTGACTACAGTTGTGCTGACAGCTGTACCTGTTGTTTCTTTTCTAACTGAAAGATGCAAAAGATGTGTGCTCACTGATTTTTCTCAATACAGATTAACTGGAAGGATCTTCATTTTCAGCCTCATATTCATCTTTTATAATCTTCAACAAAGGCAAAATACTACCCTCAAATCAAAGGAGGGAGATCAAAAACATTGTCTTGAAAAAATTATGCAACTCAGTGGGACCCTGTCTTGTATTATTGCATCCATTACAACAGCACAGTTCAGGCAGGTGTTAGTTTCAATTAACCTGGGATTCAGGTATTCACAACGTCTTGTCTGCCAATTACTCATATAATTACATGGCCCACGACTGTGGAATAGAATCAGCCATCATGCTAGGCATGTGTGATTACTGAAGAAAAGAGGAATTCAGAGGGTGTGTGAGTAAAGTACAGCTCCAATGATCATGGACAAAAGTGGTCTTTAGTGAAGAAAGCTTATTTACTAGGCTCTTGCTGATCTCTTGAATGCAGGAACTGTGCCAAGAGTGTTTGTGTGACACGCAGATGCCTCACAGCTGTCCGTTGTTTTTGTATTCTTATTCAGTGAGTAGGTAAAGTGAGAACTTATTTAGCATTTTTCAAGGGAGAAACTGAAAGGCATTCCAGGGAGCTAAAGGCACAATCACATATAGCAAGAAATCAAAATATGAGAGTCAAGAAAACCTTGAATCCAACTTTCTCAGACCAGGATGTCAGCTGAAAAAGACAGCTGCTGACATTTTGACCTGAAATATCCACTGACTTGGCCAATATGAATACCTTTTTTGTATGACTCTGTCACTGTACTGTCAAAAATCAATCCACCATGGGCCTCCACATAAAGATCTTTTAAGGTCAAAGGACAAAGGTCTTTTGGAACCATAAATGCTATGTAACTTTGTACTATTTTAAGCTATAATGCCGTAGAAAATGTGAAATTATGGACAAATGTTGTGAAAAGTAGCAAGTATTTTCATAATCTAAAATTGTGTACACTTCATTATATATACTTTATGTCATGTAAGTTTAATGATAACATCATGAAGGAAGCCATAGAACGGTAACTTCTTTCTTTCCACTCATCATATATATCCAGACTATGTTAACCTAAAACACTTTCTAACAAAACAACTATTCATTTTAGTGGAACAAATTGTGAATAAGGATGCTGCTTGGCACTAATGGCAAAATATATTCCTTTATTTAATCAGGAAGCTGACATGAAGGTGGTATCAAGCTAGAATCATTTGACAATGTTACAAGTGTCCTTCTCATTCCTAAGGAGGATCTAGGCTGTTATAGCCTACTTTTTATGTTGGAAATTTTTTGGTATGTGCGATAGATTTTATTGCAGTTTTTTTTTAAATATGGGAACATCATCAAATGTAATGCCTATTTTTAAATTTCTATAACATTTTCTTACTAAATTCAAATATTTAAACAGGGAAATTCTCAAAGGGCATACTTATCCACGTATTTTAATTTGTATTGAAACTCTCTACTCCTAGTAGAATTCAAGGGATATGATTAACTGCTATACTACGGCTTAGACATAGTTTTATGCTTCTCGCCATGTGTACTTGTGTTTATACGTATATTTATTTACACAGGTAATTTAAAAAAATCTAATTTATATGATTTGTAAATGCTATATCGAGAGATTTTTGTGGTTTTGTAGTAAGGGAGCTAATATGGCTTCTACTGAAATTCTGCATTATCCCAAGATAAAGCAATTCAAACGTATACCAGTTATCTGGGAATTATAGTACCAAAAGCTCAGGGACATTTGTCCCTCAGTGCAGACTTTTCTCGATGTCATAGCCATACATCTTACATCAATCACAGAAATAATCTGTTTGACAGGTGTGCGTTTGGGCCATTCTGATACACGAAAGTTCCAGATTAATATACAAGCTCAGAGATATCTGCTGTCATGAAAATAACAGTTTTAGTGCAGTTTGAGTGTTGTCTGCATTCAGAGATGAAGTTTAAGAAAAATAATCAGGCCCCAAACCTATGGATATTTCTACTGTTACGTAATGTTCTAAATAAAACAGTACTTTTCTGGATTGCATGTAGTTTTTCTATTACAGCACCAAGGCAAGAATTAGATGGCAAAAAGAAAGCTGCCAGGATTATTCTCATGCTGATAAATATATTGCTAAAGTGACACTTACCCACCACCCATCCAGTGGTACTGGTGAGAAGTGGCAGTCTTATGAAGGTTTCTTCTTGTCTTTTATTTATTGCTGTCCTTATTATCACCATTGAAGGACATCTCAAGCTTCTCAGTACCTCTGCAGAGATTTTGGAGTGTGTCCAGAGTATCTCTGTTTTGTGGGGGAGGAGGAGTCAGGCAAAGGAGAAGAAGAAATTGGGTGACAGCACTGTGTCATTTGACTCACATGATACACATAGGTGAACCACATCTTGCTTCTGCATTCCCGTAAACATAGTCTGGGATGTATAGGCAGGAACACCACCTGTAAGACATTGCAGTTACCCTCCTGCCTTCTTCAGGTTTGCAAAATCTCAACTGTAACAGACTCCAATCTGGTTTTGGTCATGTGTTACAGAGAAGACATAACCCAGCTGGACGGAGTCCACAGAGAATAGTAAAATTATCAGAGAATGATCCAGTAAATGTCACACTTGGAGAAAGATAGAAAGAATTATAAACTGAGAAAAGACTAGAGAGATGTATTTACCTGGTGCATGGCAGGACCCTGCAAAAAGGAAAGGAATATGGCAAATAGGAACCATGGGGGTAGTTTAGGTTAACCATTAAAAAAACCCTACTCAGAAGTTCTTACGAAGTACTGGAATGAGTTGTGTATAGAGGGTCTGGAGTCCCTGTGAGAGGAGGCCTATAAAAGTAGGTTAGACAAACAGCTCCCAAAAATGAAGTAGACACGATGTTCAGGTGTGGGGAGATGGATCAAGCAATCTACGGAGGGTTTTTTTTCAGGTCTATTCTGTCTGATTTAATCTTCAGGCAGGTATAAATCTACCATAGTTTAGCAGATTGTTACATGTGATAGCTCTTATAAGTGGCACAACCTTCAGGGTAAGCTTTGGGTGAACAGTTCACATCTGTCAGCATCGGAAAAGCCACAACCATAACTGGCTCTAATTAGCAGCCTATATGGCAATTTTAGCGGTTAGGACAACAACTTGGCTATAAAGGATGAATGATCCTTTCACCCTGGTGGGTGTTACTTCAAGCTCAGTGAAGCTGGTAAGTCAGAGCAAGGAAGCTGACAGTGCTGCTATCCATGATGTATCTTTTTTCCCTTTGCCATACTGCAGAGGATGTGGGTCTTCGGGACTGTGCATTCAACATCTTTCACAAGCACTGCTTTCATACACAGAATAACCTACTTGTGCATTGGTGTTCTGTACTGAAAATTGTAGGCTTTTCAGTTGAGAGGATGAAGGGAGGGAGAGGAAAGGAGAGATTTATGATAAGCAGGTAGTTGGCTGCTCTTTGCCAAAGGCATGTAAATAGAGCAAAATTCTGACATCAGCACGTTTTCAAACTTGGGCACTGTTGTGAGCTCTCCTTTTAGATGTATGTTTTTAGACAGGGTAGAAGGATGACCCAAGAATTCATCTCAGCCTCAAGCATAAATATTTGCATCATAGGTTTCAAGAGCAGAGAAAAAGCAGTCTTACATTGCCTCCTCCTCCTCCAATTGCATGTCTGTGTCTCAGTTTCCTACTATTCCAATGGCAAAAAAATACACTTTCAGCTGTGATGAGTGTTTCCGATTTGTAATCCAGGCCAGTCTGTGTCTTTGCAAACTGCCAAAATTGTGAATGATGCTGGTCTTCGCCAGACGCTCATATCTGGGGTCAGAAAAAGGCTGATCTTTTGAATTCTGTCTGCACTAAAGCCAGAAGGCATATGTGCTGTACCTGCCTGAGGGTCGCTTGAGATTGCAAGGCTGATATATTTCTGTCTGTCTTTTCAACCAACTTCTTTGTTTCTTCCACACTGGAGCTGCATAAATTCACATTGCTTTCTTTGTTATATCTCTTTCATTTAAAATACACAGGAAGCCTTGTACGGAAAGTGAGACATTCTGGAGCTTTGGCTCTGATACCTCCCTGTAAGAAAAACCCAAACAAATTCATGGCAGAGCATTAAGGAGAGCTGTTGAGAGGACACCATTTAGAGGATACATCAGACTGACCCAGTAGGTTGGGATGTTGATGCAAATAGCGACTGCTTAAAGGTAACCCAGAGCGAACCCAAAAGTCTCCGTAAATGCGGGAAGGGAAACAACGAAACAGTGTGATTCATCTAAAATCACAATGCACGTAATTTGATGAAATTGGGGGGAAAAATGAATGCTCCCCTAATTTCTACATGTGTATCCATTCCTTAAAATTCAGTAGGGTAGCTAAAGTGACATGTAAGCCCTGTGGCAACTGTCAGACAAATTACACAACAGTGAAGAAATCTCCTGAAAGTAATGCAACATCCAGCTAACTGTTTTTCCCCTTTCAGAAAAAGACCTTGAGCTGCTACAGTTGATTTTACTACAGAAATGTTACAAAATTTCTCACTGAGAAGGCATATCTGTGTTTTTGTGCATGAATAAGCCTTTTATTTTCTAGACAGAGTGCAAATGGAGGCACAGTGAAAATTATTAAAGGGCACTGACAAGGGAATACCAGTCTTTAGGCTAATTTTTGGGTAACTCTTTCTATTTATTTTTTCATTAAACAAAGTCTGCAGTTGCACAGATTGTTGTTATGAAGTCCCTAAAGCCCTATAAAGCATGGTAACGTGAGTAAGTTTTCAGAATTTAGTAAGCCTAGCTCTGGGATTTCACTATTACCTAATGTTTCCATTCTATGGTACTGTGAAACCACTATAAATGGCACCTTTCATGAACCAGCTCTTCTTAGACTAGCAGGCTGCTTCTGCAGCTTGCTGGTGGATCTTTCTTAAAACACACACAGACACACAGACGCACCCACAGACACATACACACACACCCACACGCGCGCGCGCGCACACACATGCACCCTTCGACCGCTCCATTATGAAAGCTTTCATAAGAAAGCAGAATTGTCCACTCATGGCCATTATATCTTATGACATTCTTAATACTGGTTATTGTTTGCAGAAAGAAGCTATTGTCTAAGATTGCATATCTGCTGACCAAAGCACATGTAATAAGCATAGCTTTGGACAAACTGAGCCTAGCCCCAGGGAACAGCTTAGCGGTGAGTTTGTTTGAATGTCCTGATTCAGTGGTGAGCTCCAAAGAGGAAATGCCACCATTATGTAAGGATTGCCTTTTGTCTAAAGGTTGGAAAAACATCATTTGTTCCTTTGTGTCCAGAAAGGAGATGGGTCTTATATGAACCAAGACATAGTGTTAATGAAAAATTGTCTGAATAGAAAAGTAGAGAAAAATAACCTTTCCGTGTTAAAAAAACCCTAGCTCATCTACACTATCTCTTTAGTAAGCGATCAACAGAGAGTTTCAAGAGGGTACAAACAGGCGGCTTCAACAGAGACAGAAAACATCTTTACGCTCATATATGTTATCTGTACCTAGGCCGTATTTCTTTGACAATGATTAGGAAAAATCATGTGACACTCACATTAAAAATGCCAGAAATCATGTAAAAATAATTTCAGAAAGTCACTGGGGCATTTTCTGTTTTTCTTATTTTACTCAATTCTTAGCTATATTCAGTGGGCGTTATTCAGCTTACGGTGACAAAATAGTAAATTCAAAGTAGAGCAAAATGATTTATTATCCAGAAATGAATTATTAAAGAATGATCATTCCTTTTCTGTTTCTGAATGATTTCTGAAGTAATTCTAGTTTCTGTGAAAACAGCATGCTATTTAAAAGTGTTCATAAATTGTTTATTTTGTGCTTGTTTGTTTTCATATTTCGTCTTCAGGGTGTGCTTAGATCCATAGAGCCATAGACTGTGAAGTCACAAGGGATCATTGTAATCATCTAGCCTGACCTATATTTCTTCAGTTTGAACTTGAGTATGAAATGTTTTGAAAAACATTCAGTCTTGATTTGTTAGTTGTTCCATTGAATAATTACCCTAACTGTTAGAAAATTGTTCTTCATTTCTAGCCTTGGATTTTTTAGCTTCAGCTTTCAGCCACTGTATTTTGTTATGTCTTGGACCAAAGAGGTGACTACAAAAGTTTTATTTTGTGTGCTTATAAACTTTGCTGTCCCTTAGCCTTCCTTTTCTGACTGAGTTTCTGAAATCTTTTGGTATAAGGAAAGCTTCTTTAGTGGCTCATCTCTGAATCTCTTCGGTCCTTTGAAAACTTTTTAAACAGCGACATAAGAACAAAACAAAATACTGCAGAGGTAGCTGCATGAAGGTCAAATGCTGAGATAACATAAACTTTGAGCACCCATTCAAGATGCCTTCTACATGCAAAGATTGTATTAGCCCTCCTGGTAACATTCACACAAGGGAACTTTGGTCAACATGACTATTCACACTTGACCACATTAAAGCAGTTTTATGAACGCTTCCAAGCTGGGTACCACTGACCTGAACAACTCATGTTTTGTTGCTATTGCAATGATCATTTACAAACTTTAACTGTGATTATTTATTCTTAATGTATGTCCCCAAAACGCACACTTCTTGAAAATATACGCTTTTCTATTCGTCCTTCATCCTGATAAACCTTTATTTATCTTGGTTCCTTTTTGTTTACAAACATTTTAGTAGAACAAGAAAAGGTACAAGAAGAACAAATAAAATGATCAACAATATGGAACCCTGCGAAATGAGAAATGACACAGCTGACTGGCACTCAGCCTTGTGAACAGATGAATGAGAGGGCATATAGTGGATGCAGATCTACCAAATCATGCAGGAACTGGAGGAGGTTAATAAGTAACAATCATTCTGTATATCTTTGACCATAAAAACCAGGCAGTATCAAATAAAACTAACAACTGGCGACTGAAAACAGGAAAGGGATTCTTCATGCAGTGTGTAATTAAGCTGGGGAACTTTGTGCTGTGGATGCTCACAATGCTGAAAGTTTATACAGATGAAAAAATGGATAAATTCACATGGAAGAAAATCCTCTTAGCCCTGTCAAATGCAAAGACTCTCACACCACCTCAGGAAGTCTTTGAGCCACAAAGTATTGAAAAGTGTATTCTAGGGATGCATTGCCACAGACATGCCCTGTCCTGATATTCTTTCCTACGAGCATCTGCTGTTTGTTGTTGGATTAGGTTAGCTACCAGCCTCTTGTCTTGACCTAAGATGGCATAGCTCTTCCTATCCGCTACAAATGAGCACTGCGCACCAGTGTCAGCTCTCGTGCACAGCTGCTCAGCTATGTCATATGCTGCTGCTTATGTTCCTTGAGTAGCTGAACATATTTTTATAAAGAAAACAAAAACAACACAAAAGCGAATAAGTGCATGACAAGAAAAACCTGGCTAATCCACATACACAAATACCTTTGCTGGCATGTGAACATGGGTATTGTTTGGAACAGCTATCTCTGCAAAGATAGTGTGACTAAAAAGCTTAACTGCAAAAAAATAAGTATGATCAAAGATGGCTAAACAGCTGCCATAAGCTGAAGACTCACAAACACTGCTTTTGTGCTCTCCTACTGGCTCCAGGCCACAATAACTGTGCTGAAGTTGATGTGATTAATTCAGAACTACACCACTGTAACATTAAGTTTTAATCCAGCACAAAATACAGATGGAATGTTTCCTAACTCCTTACTTACCATTTTTTTTTAATGATCCTTTGTTATATTTTTACTGCAGTATGTATGTGAGCATTTAAAATAGCGTGGGTAAGTACTGTGATGCCCTAGTGAAATTAGAGAGTAAGGCCTTAGGCCTGAACAGCGAGAGCATTTGAAATGACTGATGTGGGGCTCTACTCTTTGACAAATGGGATACAAAGTTATGCTACATGCAGGGATTCAGTGATTTTTAGCCTGCTACCAGGCCTCCCAGTGCTGCAGCCTGGCTGAGGCACATTGCAGGACGTTAGGTTCCTTGGGGACGATGAAGGTCATGCGAGGAAGGCTATTTCTCTCCATTGACTGCAGAAGAAGCCTCAGGTGATTAGGTTAGATATAGATATCAAATTTCTAGATGGCAGTTTATCTCATTTTAAATCCCTAGAGGACTGTTCATCTTATCTTAAAATATGTACCTAAGAAAGGTCAGATGAATTGTCATGTGAAATGGCTATTTCTCTCTACTGACCACATAAGCTGTTTAAGGTCAATAGCTTAGACTGAGACATCTAACTTACATGTGGTTAAAGCTGGAAATGAAGAATGCCACCCTTTTGTTTCATGTTGAGTGGATTAAATGCAATGACAAATATTCTCTTACTCAGTAAGAAATGTAGTGTTACGTGTTTCACAAGTTGGCAAGACCTGTAAAGTCTTCATTTAAAATTAGATTTCACTGATGATAATGTCAGTAGACAATTACACTATTTTCAGGAAATTCTATAGTGCCCTAGGACCTTTATGACTTTATGACTTGATGCAAAGACATCCAAAGTGGGGACAAAAGAGGCTATAAATACCAGATGTGTCTGTGTTTGTGTCACAGTGACTCACTTCCAAAGGCAGAACAGAGTCCTAAGCTGTGCGTAGTGTGTATAAAATGAGATTTCCCATGAATTTATGAGTTATCCTGATGTATAACCCAGCATTAGGCCATTTTCTTAACATAAGAGACCAAAAGTATTTTAGACACTTAGTCAACACTCTTTGAGGCAAAATGCTATTCTGTCAAGATTAGAAAGTTTCCAGTGAATGTGTCAATATGTACCTCTAATGGAATAATTTCAAACTGCTGTCATATTAACTTGTAGACTAGCATATAGAATTTTATGGGCATTTGCTTTTTAATCAAAGTTAATAACTGTGTTACATTTTGGATTTGATTTAAGGAAGGTTATTTAATCACTTTAAATCATATGTAACATTTTATATTTTATTATGTTTTATTTTGCACCTCTATAATGTAACATTATACTTCATTACTTTAATAATTTCAAAATAATTTATTTCAACATTATCAAAAAAGAAATGTTAATAAAGTCCTTATGCAATTTATAAACCAAAAAATTTTAGTAATTATGGTTCCTGAAAAATATTTTGAGATCTTAATCTTGATTCTCTACCACATGCCAGAGTTCAGCAGGAAACTTGCTTTCCCTACAAGTCTGTTTTTCTGGCTATTTAGAGTCTTACTGACAAACAGAATTGTCAATGGAATGTATTCACTCATTTATATCAACAGTATTGTCCCTGTCTGCTTTGTTTTCCTCTGAGCCCTTATTTTTTCATCAGTAGCTTGGAAATGAATCAGTGTCTGCTTATTTTCTAAGGGAACTGTAAAGGGAAGGGCTGCTAATTGTCTCATAAAAAAATCTGACAGGAAAAAGATGCTTTTTTCAAAGAAAATACTTCTATCCATGAGTGATCTCATGACCTAAAAGTTTCATCTTCGAGGCATGTTTAAATTCTCACAATGTCTAGAATGTTTTTATACAGCCAGGCAGGCTATAAAACCTAAAGATGGATTCAGGATTTGCCCATGTTGACCCATCCTTGTCTGTCCATGTTTTCTCATTTCCTGGGTGTCAAGCAGTAATAAGGGGAAATGATTTCAATAATAGTTGAGAACCACCTCAACAATTAACCAAAATATTTAATTCAAGTATTAGGAAGTCTGCAAAAATACAAAACTAGACAGAATACACACTGAAGTCTGAAGGCTGCTGATGGATTCTGATAGCTTCTGACAGTCTCTTTGTTTCTGTGAACAAAGAAAATATTTGTTAAAAATTTTAAAATATTTGTTTGAGTTCTCAGAATTTCTCATAAGAAGCAGGGAAGCAAACAGCTGCATATTAAAGAGGAACTGAAGTCTAATAGTCTCCAGAAAATTGGTCTGTTTGCTTTCTTTTTGATACTTGTCTATCTCGGAGATGACTCTTCAGAACAGATGAAGTTATAGCAGAAGAAAAGTTATAAAAAGGGACATTTGACCCACTGTTGTATGAAGAAAATATTAATTGACCCACTCTGTCACAACACTGGACATCATTGAAACAGAAGTAAGTCTCACAGATATAGATCATGGACCTGTTGGAGCTGGTTCAGAGAAGGGCCACAAAAATGGTCAGAGGGCTGGAATACCTCTCCTATGAGGAAAGGCTGAGGGAGTTGGGGTTGTTCATCCTGGAGAAGAGAAGGCTCCAGGAGACCTTACTGCAACCTTTCTGTAATTAAAGGGGCCTTATAAGAAAGATGGGGACAGACTTATTAGTAGGGCCTGTAGTGACAGGACAAGGGGTAATGGGTTTAAACTAAAAAAGTGTAGATGCACACTAGATATAAAGAATTATTTTTTTTTCAATGAGGATGGTGAAATGCTGGAACCAGGTTACCCAGAGAGGTGGTACATGCCCCATTGCTGGAAACATTCAAGGTCAGGTTGGATGGGCTCTGAGCAGCTTGGTCGAGTTGGAGGTGTCCCTGCTCATTGCAGGGGGGCTGGACTACATGACCTTTAAAGGTCCCTTCCAACCCAGACTATTCTATGCTTCTATGATTCTAGATAGTAAAAAGTTGTGAAAGGACCTTTGTTAATCCTTCTCCCTCTGTTCCAAAATGTACTTAAAACATATTTTTCTGTGTATATTATTCTACATTTGGATATTATTATTCAAGAAATTGCAGATGGCTAACGGAAATTTAAAAGATATGTCTGTACTTTTCAATACAGAAACATCTCAGCAAGGTGTGATTGCTTATAAAGTATTTCTAGACACGGAGCCCTCAGTTTGTGTTTATTTGTGAGTAAAGTTCAAAAAGATGTTGGAGAAGGAGGCCCACTATAACAGTCATGGAACTGTGGGTAGTAGCATCTCCATTTGTTATACACATAAACAAAAATATTAACATATGTTTGAAAACAATCCCTCTATCTTGATGATGATTGCATTATATGTGCAGTCTCACGGGATAACAGAGTCTGACTTCTGTCTTTTTGTAAGTCTAGGAAATACATTGTCTACTGAAGTGAAGAACAAATAAAATGATCAACAATATGGAACCCTGCGAAATGAGAAATGACACAGCTGACTGGCACTCAGCCTTGTGAACAGATGAATGAGAGGGCATATAGTGGATGCAGATCTACCAAATCATGCA
>Ga0065711_1002702_pt1 | contig 32123 bp, 16 predicted proteins | sample Hoacrofraction12_FD_59098 | JGI IMG/M metagenome (GOLD analysis project Ga0065711, IMG submission 59098) | Hoatzin crop microbial communities from Cojedes, Venezuela - Epithelial fraction 12 v2 (version 2) | ecosystem: Host-associated > Birds > Digestive system > Esophagus > Crop | place... | reverse complement strand
AAAGCAAAATAAAATAAAATAAAATAAAATAAAATAAAATAAAATAAAATAAAATAAAATAAAATAAAATAAAATAAAATAAAATAAAATAAAATAAAATAATTCTCCTTGATATTCTTCATTCTGTAAGTGACAAATGCTGAGATATAACCATGCAGGAATACGGATGCAAAAGTGGAGGAGGTCTGTTTGTTTGAGCAAAGTCAGAAAAGGCAGTCTGCACGAGGCCTGCATCAGCTGAGGGGTTGTGAGGAGTATATGACAAATCTGTCTATTTATATCAGTGGGACTCTAATAAGACATTGTTTCCTATGGAAAAAATTGATTTTTTGCATCATTAGTGAATAAAATGTCATAAAGCTATTTTTCATAAAATGACTAAAGCACTGACACCAGCCATTTCCTGATATGCCTGACACTTCTAGGCATTTCATATAACAACCCAGTGGAACAGTTAAATAGTGTAATAGAATGCCTATAATTCCAGGAATGACTTTCAGTCATATCATGAAATGAATGATTTCACAAGATGACTCTAAGGTATTTATAAAATCTGCACTGTGAGCTATGAAACAGGTGCTGTAAGCTGGGAGTTTGCCAGTCAATATTTCAGGCCAAAGACAAATTGTTTTTGTGAGGAGGTATCATAGATTTGACAAATGATAGAATTAAAATGTCTCTTTCATCATTTAACCTGATGTACCTTTTGTAGAAGAACAGAATTCAAACAATAATAGTAACAACAACAACGAAAGAAATTTATTGCTCCTAATAATTTGTAAGAGAACATAAACACTGTTACTGTTCAAGAAGCTGGTTAAAATATTTCTGGGAATATGCCTTTTTGCTGAAATTTACTGTTTTAATGAAGTAAAAATTTTCATGAAGATGTATAAATTTGAATTAAATTTTCAGCCAGAAGACTGCTGAGGTCCAAATTTTCCTAGTCACTTCTAAAGTATGCATGTGTATGTGTACGTACATGATAGGAGAGAAAGCGTAAGAACTGCAAGTCTGACCTTTCTAAGTAGGAATTAATAGCATGAGACATACTCACTTTTGCTAAGCATATTTGGCAAGCTCTGTCTTCATTCCCATGTGGAAAAGCAAGTATGTTTAATAACCTAAAGTTACCAGAGGACAGAATACATGCCCTCCTGTACGTTTATACCACTTACTTAAAAAAGCTAAGATCCTCTCTCAGTGACATTGCTACAATAAGACTGATACTAACATACCTGAGTGGCGATTGCCCTGGTTGTTGTGTTCGGAAGTAGTACAATTTATGACACGCTGTTTTTTAGAGCAAAAGTGATTTAGAATGTTTTCAATCACTTCATTAAACATGTTCATACCTGTTAGATACTATTACTCTGCAAAGGTCATAACATCAAATGTTTTGATCTGTTTCAAATGACTTTCAAAAGCCTCTATTCTGCACTTATGAAAAGAGACAAAACACTAAAAACTTGGTTCTGAATAACTAAACAAAATTATTGTCTTACACTGGAGTAACTGCATTGATTTCAACGAATTACACTACCATGAAAGTGGAGTAACAGACTAGTAAGCATGGCCCCTTGTGTTTAATTATCTCTTAGAAAATCTCTTTTGGATCTTCCTTTCTAATAGGAGTTTCTGTCACAGCGTAGAAAGGCACTGAAAGGAAGATTCATACTCTGAATAAATAGTTCTGTAATTAGCAGCAGGGATAGAAATAAGCTGATTTTTAAAAAGGTATGTTGCCGGAATACAATGTGGAAGGTGTTTTTCCGGTTCCATGGAAACAAGCAAGAAGAAAACCCACAGTCTTCTCGTGAAAAAAGTTAGCATTAATTTAAAAAGTATTAGGGATATGCAAGAGCAGAGATACTTATTTAAAAGCTCTTATGACAATAATTTTTGTATCTATATAAGAATATAATGCCAGAAAGGTGACTGAGATCTGTAAACATAAGCACACAATGATATAGGATTGTACCCAGATAACAGAGGAAGCCTGAGTTGTTTGTGATGTTGTCATAACCCCACAGCAATGTAGTCTTATTAAAATATTACATTGTTTTTGTAAAACTATTACCAAACAAAGTTAATTTTCTATGATACTACTTTCCTTCAAATGCAAAACTTTATGAACAGAAATATTTACTCCATATCTTCTTGTCCTCAGTAAGTTCATTTTACGGGTTTGATGATACTCCACTATACCAACTTAGAGTTCTCATCAGAACTTTTTTGTTATTGTGATAGAATCATAACTGATGTCTTTATTCATGGCAAGGTAAAATCAATAGGCACAGGACACATATATAGCCTTATTCACTTTTAAAAGATCATGTCTTCTGTTTGTAATGTTGCCGTCTCTCTCCACGTTACTCGTACTGCATTAAGAATCCTATTTAAGAAACTCTTACATTTTTGTTAAAAACAAAGGGAAAAGAAAAATAATTAAACCAACACACTTCAGCTAAAAAAAACATTAGTGAATTGCATATTAAAACTGCAAGAGAACTTTTCTGTACCTTTTTTCTTTGTGTACAGGGAGTTTTTATCAGAAAATTATTTACCTCAGATTCTTTTACAGGTATTCAAGATGATAGCACCACCCTTTACACAGGAAAATAGGTACGTTAGAGAATTTGCCCTTTGAATTGCTTATTTCTTCTACCATTGACTGATGGAGTTTTGATTTAGAAGTTTAAAACTCTGAATTAGGACAGATGAATCCCAACCTCAGATACCTAAATTCCATCATGGGCACCTAAATCTACTTCTGAACAAGGCTACGTGCCTAACAGCTCATGCGTATTAAATTTCTCTTGTATGGTTTTCCACTTTTTCTTTCCTTGAAGCACATAATCTAAACAATCCTTCTCATTAGACTTCCTAGAAATCTTCAGATCCAGGATGTGCTGGCTGCTACCTGTCTTTTATCTGTCCCCATTGTTACTGCCTGAAAAACATCTTTTCCTCTCAGGGACCCTGTGATAAAAGCACTCAGATATGTCTAGAACCATACATTGGCAAGTTATTACCCTTTGATAGTCTGGAGAATACACTTGGAACTAAACAAGGTGTGCTGTTATCCTGCTCTAGAGATATGCCAAAAATTTATAAAATTTATAATGCCAAAGTAGTAATTTTTTTACTACTAGTTTAATTGGATGAGTGTCTTTTCAGTCTTCCAACTAAGCAATACCACGGTTCTTCACTTATGAAAGCATTAATTGTTTTTTAGACGGTGTCACCTGTAGTGTTTGATATGTTAAGCCATTTCTTGAACTCCTCACTCTCTGCCATAGTTTAACTTTAGCTAGCAAGTAAGCACCGGACAGCCGCTTGCTCTCTCCCCGCCCCGGGTTGGATGGGGGAGAGAGTTGGAAGGGCAAAAGTGAGATAACTTGTGGGTTGAGATGAAACCAGTTTAACAGGTAAAGCAAAAGCCACGCATGCAAGCAAAGTAAAACAAAGAATTTATTCATTACTTCCCATTGGCAAACAGGTGTTCACCCATTTCCAGAAAAGCAGGGCTCCATCAGGCATAAAGGTTACTTGGGAAGACAAACACCATAACTCTGAAAGTCCGCTCCTTCCTTCTTCTTCCCCCAGCTTTTATGCTGAGAATGCCATCATATAGCATGGGATATTCCTTTGCTCAGTGGGGGTCAGCTGTCCCGGCTGTGTCCCTTCCCAACTTCTTGTGCACCCCAGCCTCATTGATGGGGCAGCATGAGAAGCAGAAAAGGCCTTGTCTCTGTGCAAGCACAGCTCGGCAACAACTAAAACATCCCTGTATTATCAACATTCTTCTCATACTAAATCCAAAACACAGCACTATACCAGCTACGAGGAAGAAAATTAACTCTATCCCAGCTGAAACAAGGACATTCTTTCATTTCTTTCTCAGTGAGAAATGCCTCTGTACTACACCTTCATTTTCTTCATACTATATGTAAAGAAACATAACTAGGACAACACATGTTTAGGATAAGTGCATGAATAAGACCAGCCATAACAGTAATTAACAATTTTGGGGTGGCAACGGGTTTAAAGTTATCTTTCAAGAAGACTAGAATTCCACATGCAGCAAACTTTCTAAGACCATAATAATTTCCCTTCTTCTTCTGTGCAAGCTTAGTTTGCTTCTCCCTCTAATCCTACATATCTTGCTCATTGTGTTGCCTGGCTACATGACAGTGACTGNNTTTAACTTTTTTCCTTGTGGGATATAAAAAACATCGTCTTCTTAGAACCTGGCCCCACCTGCCACATAGTTTTCTCTGCTTAATAGTTTGGCTACGTGTTCTTTAAGTTAATCTAGGGCTCTGAGTAACATCAGTGCTTAACCTGCTTTAAAGATCTGAGTAGACAGAATTGTGATAATTTTAGAAGCCAAATGATATGGATGTTACATTAACTGCAGTTTTTGAGATGCTCACAGAGGAGCTGATGTCTTATGTGCCTGTTTACATTCTTAAAACCCTGTAAAATTCTAAGCCTTAGTACAAAGCTGCACTGCTTAAGCACATTGTACCTGACATAGGTTTTTTATACTTAGTCAGGTGGTAGATCGTCATCCGTCATTGTCAGGCTAAAATGGTTGGCATAAAGAAGTGGTATAGAGTTTTAAATCACAAACTGGCGTCTGGACATTAGGACCCAATTTGTTCTACTTGAGAGCCCTAAGTGCACACTGTTATTTACTTAGCCTATAAATAAGAAGTCGCTGTCTTTCTTGATACAGCACAATAACTGCTTTAGTTAACTTACAGTCTCCAGAAGACAAAGTGATCTATATTTGATTACTTTGCTTAATTTGCATAGGAAATTATTCTTCATTTTCACTGACTCTGACAACCACTAAGCACCCAGACCCAGTGGTACAAACTATTTAGGCCTGAAAGATTTTATAGGCATCTGCCTTGCTTACTACTTTGGTTTAAGAGAGGACTCTCATCATGATCACTTCATTTTTCACCCCACAGGAAACTAAAAATGCCAAATGAAAAATATTTAGGTATGATAAATGGACAAGAAAGAAGTTACATGGAAGAAATCAGTGTTCTGAAGCTCTAAATTAAGATTTTTCAAAAAATTTAGGAGACCAGACTTTTCTTATCTTCTATATTAACTAGGCAACATGATCTGAAACAGCTTCTATGAGCAGACCTCAGCTTTTGAGATGATATTAAAAAAATTCAGAATAATTTTTTATAGCTTTCATCTGCTTCCAGAATCTTATTTGCCTCTTTGGTCTGAAATTTTCTGTTTAAGACAGGAATATTTTTCCTTACTTCCATTCTCAGAGGAACAGGCAAGTCTGTAAAAGAAGTTCAATTTCCACTGCTTCTTTGCTGTCATACTTTGGAAATATTTTCCACGGAGGACTGTGGTGGTGAATGGAGAAAGGATATTATTTCTTTCAAAACGTGGGCTTACTGCTGCTGGAGAGAGGAACTGCAATTTAGAAATGGGGTACTCAGTTGCTTTTTCAACCTGTGTCATAAGCAGAAGACCCACTTTTTACAGATTTGCTGCTTTGGTTTCCTTTTCTGAGTAGGGTGTGATCAGCAGCTTTTCTTTTTCTGGTCTAGATATAATTGAATCCCTCAGTTATTTCAGAATGACCTGTCAATACTCTATACCTCAAATATTTTAAAAAATAAAATTAAGATCAGTATAAACCACACTTAATGAACTGCCTGCTCCAGACCATCTATAGAGTTTTGTAATATACAGTTGTCTATAGCTTCAAAAAAACTCACAGCACCTAAGAAGAATGACCTAAATTTCTATACCAAAATTTTATTTATTCTGTAGAAAGCAGTCAGTCTAGTGCTGCAGAGGTTTTCCAAAATGTTGTTGTCTAGCCTAGTGATGTGTAAAAGTCTGGTGTTCTGTAAGTATATACTCTAATGTCATAGAAGTTCCTACTCCACAGGTAGACAGTAATCCATCCACTCTGAAATATTCTGTCCAGCAATAGTCTCTTGTATGCTAGATATTTTAAGGCTTAGGTACACTACAGTGTCTCTTTAATTATAGAACTGTTTCTGTCTGTACTGATTTTATTTGGCTTAAGGGCCTGAGATGGTAAAATTCATGCATACATATCCTTCTTTCACAGTCAAGTGATACAGGAAGCTGTACTGAGGGTAATTCACAGTTCAGGTGTGCTAAATGACTGCTGGAAGCATCTATTAATGTTTGTTGACTAGAGCTAAACAAGAGTGAGTAGGCTTCTGGATTTGGAGTCTCAGTTAGGTGACATGAATTCAAGTGTGTAAGCCCATAAGGTTCCCACTACTTTACTATAATTTGACTTTGACAGTTGCTAGATTCTCAGGCTTCCACTCTCATTGAATAGCTAATAACAGAAGTTCTTCAGATGATCTAGTGAGGAGCTATTCTTGTGTCCCTGTTTTTTCTCCTTCTGGGTCTTCATGAAAGGTCATCCTAACGTGTTGTGAATTACGCAGGGTGGGCAAAAGAGCTCACTTGAAGATCACCTCCAATTTGCAAGCAAGAGAGGTTATTGGGGACTACTTCCAAAAATCCACCTCTGACTGTACTGATGGGACGACAACAAGAGTCATTGATCTGATATCCAGTCAAAATGCAGATCCATCAGTGTCACTGACAGTCACAGGCAAGACTGGGTAATCTACTAATACTTTACTAATCAAAGTGAATTAATGTCACTCACTAATTGCCATTTGTAGTGCTTAGACTATATGTTCATGAATGTATTTTTCTAGCAGTTTTTTGTTAGGAGTTTATATTCCTGAGAATCAAATATGTAGATATCTTATAATATCAACATAGATTCTGGTATTGCTAACACTTCACTGAAAAAAAAGTAAAATTCAGAGACCTGATGTTTGTATTTCTTTAGGTTAAGTTGTAAAGTAAATACTCAGCAGAAGATAGCATTATCTGTTAAGGTAACCTCAGAAATTCTTTAAGGAAACAACATTGGTTTTGGGTCTGAATACAGCACAAGTAACACATTTTGTTTATTTAGACTTCACTTTGCTTAAATGAGGCATTTGTGAGCTGTATCCTCTTTCTCTTTTTATCTTTATAACAATATAATGCAAATTTGATTACATCTTTATTATAATGAGTGTGATATACAGGATAAGGTCATGTAAAATAACGTGAAAAAAATGGAAGTGATACTGTGATACACATGAGATAAGATATCACTAATGTAGAATTTCTCCAGACAGAAAGACAAAAAGGATAGGAAGGAGAGAATCTACTTTGGCTGCCTCTTAGGGAAACAACCGAGCATTACTTCTTCCCTTATTACGCTAAGAACACACAAAGGTGAGGATTGCTAAGAGAACTCTGGAAATTAACTTGAGCAGGAGTGTGCACTTATCAAACAGATATCAGAGAAACTGTTCCCCAGGCAAAGTTCTCTCTCTCACTCCTCCTACCCTCCTGGATTTCATGAGAGTAATTTATGATGCAGTCCTAATAACCAACAAGCACAAATTCATTGGAAGTCTGGCTTCGTTATTTTTGTTCCGAAAATTTCTTGTTGATCCTCTAGAACTTTTTTTTTATAAGACCAAATTTTGGTGTCTGTGGGCTTTAAAATTAAAATTTATACTGCAGTTTTAGCCTGTGTTATTGCCAAATTTATTCAGAAGCAGAAGCATCTAGAAACCTATTAAGCCTCCATGGAATGAGCAGTCATCTGATCAGTCCTGGTGTAACATGCTTGTAAGCTGAAATTATGGAAGAATGGAGGATGTTTTCCCTAATGTACTTTTTTCTCCCCATTAAACCAATTTCAAGCAGCTGGGCTCTGGTTTAGACTCACCAGTCCTACAACCCAAATATGAAATCCAAATTTGCTGATGCCACTAGAAGTATAGTGATTGAGAAAGATGGAAATTCAAATTTGATGAGAAGTTTCTTTTTCATGTAGCTTATGAATATGTCAAGAAAAAAACTGTATTTGTTACAGAAGTTCTGAGGAAAGAGATAAGTCTGTATGACTATTTCTAAGCATTCAGCTACTTAGCCTCATACATAAGCAGTCTGCTAATTATTAATTTATCATGAAAACCAAGAGAGAAGGTTTATTCCTGTGATAAGATTTATTCGTTTTTCTGTTCTTGTATTTCAGAGGATTTAAAAATAAATAGATGTTCTTCAAAGACTGCATCCAAGTAATTATTTTCTTTTAGCAAGCTTATTAGTTTATTGACTTATGTTGAAGTGGGATTCTCAGTTGTTATATTTCATCTGCAGAACAATATTTTTTTGAAGAATGATAGGATGATTAGTGCCATATTAGATAGGAAGTTTAGTGCAATGCTATAGTTTAAGGTTTACCAGTATTTAAATTTCATATCACTTTGGTTCATTGGCTTCTTGTAACCTAGCTATTAAAAAAGCTTTTCACTTCTGGCCAGTGAGTCTGTCTCAAAGCTATATGTCAAAACATGTAGCTTGAGGTAACTTAAAAATTGACAACGTCATTGTGATAAAGACCAATATGCAGTTAACAAAGCTTCAGACAAGTTGAAAGATTTCAAAACATACACAAGCATAGACTACCTTATCTTTAGTAGTGCATCTAATCTAAAATGGCGGAAATGATGAAATCTAAAATGAATGTAGTCTTGGTTCCTGAGTAACTTGTTTACAGTTTTTTGAATATCTGCAGGCAAGAAGAAAATTTTCCATACACTATAGCTGACTCTCATTCTCATCAAAAACAAAGGCACTGATTTTTAATGCAACTACCCAGCCATTTATATTCATACATATGTTTACTGATATTCACATGAAAGAGATAAGGGCCCACCCTCCTGGATTCACCTGCAATACTGCAGCAGTAGTTCCCACACAGCTGAGTCAGCTATGAAATTCATCACAACTGGGAAAACATCTGCCTGGATATAAATCAGTGTTTTTACTGTAGACTGAACAATATATTCAAAATGGGATAGTTCTCAACACACAGTCTGAATGCATTTTACTTAGTCATATTTATTGTTGTTCTATGAAATCGAACAAGTGTAGCCATACCCTACTACCTGTTGAGGTTGTGCTCCTGAAAAGTGGAGGCTGGAGATTTGACAGATATTGAAGCAATTTTTTCTGGTATGAATTAATGTAATGAGGGAAATGCATCCAGAAACTTAAGAAATATACATTATTTAAATACACAGGTATATGGTATGGACAGTGGAGAGGCACGAACAGGACCATCAGGTTTGTTCACTGTTTTTTCAGAGACCTTTTTATTTTCAGAATGGATTGCAACTTCTTCATCTATGAGACTGACTACCTGTTATAAATCTTTCCATGAGCATCCTTGTTGTGCCTCTGTGAGCACTTAAGTTTTTATCATGTCATCCTGTTAGATGAATCAAGGTCAATCAAGGGTGGAGGATATATAAAAGAGGTATTGACAAGGGTTAGCAGAGCAGAATATTAAACTAGACAGAGAAAAGATTAATAGAGGAGTGAACAATAAAAGCTAACAAAAGAGCATTGGAAGCACGGTCATTGCTATGCCCTTTGGACATAGAAGTAAGGCCATTGTAGTTTCAAGGCCATCTCTACTCTCTGATGATGAGCATGGAGAAATTATATACCTTTGGGGCTAACTAATGTTTTAAATGGAAGCAAAGGTATCTTCAAAGCAAAAGTTGACTTCTTTGTTTTTTCTCCAAGGCGACATGAGTCCTTTATCTGTGTCCAAAGTACTCTTAAGGTCTGAATGATGTGTTTCTCCTTCTTGCTACTTTCAACAGCTCATTAATTTAGTGAGTGCAATCAGCAGTTTGGGAGATTAGAACCACAGAGGGTTTAATTCTGCTTTAGAGCAGGATTTAATGAGCTTGCAACTTAACAGAGACCTTCCTATTACAGCAAATACCTACAGATTTGATTGTTGAGTTCCAGGAAAACATAACATGGGCAGCTTCCCAGACTGTTGGTGGCTACAGTGAATGAATTCGTTCAAGTCTCGGAGGTGACAAATAGCTCCTAGTCCATGTTTTACACACCTGCTGCAGTGCACTCACCACTTCTTTTATTTCAATAGTGTTATCTAATATCTAATAGATTCTGAGCATTCATTAAATTAGTATTGCAAGTAAATTCTACAGACTTCTCCAAAGTGAAATGTGATTCCAGGCAGGGCAATATTTGAGCAAAAGAAATTTAAATCTAGACCTATGTTACCTAGAGTTTTTCTTATGATTGTTGTTTGGTTTAAAGAGTAAGGTGAATTTCCATATGATTTTATGACACAATACACTGTAATAATCATTCAAAATTCAAAAAATTTTGCATTCAATGACCCATTGAATATATATAGCTGTTCATTTTCTAGGCAATAACCCTTTCCAGGATAAATGCACATCAGTCGTTCTGTGCCTGATCAGGAACCCAGTGATGCAAAGTATGGCCAAATTGTTCTGCCCTGCAATATAATGTAAATTGACCTAATTTTTACATCTGTTCTTCAGGGAAATATGATCCAAATGACAGCAAAATTGGCGTATCTCCATTCTCTGCATGGGAAGATAGTCAAGTCCTAATGAACAGGAGTTTAAAACCTCCTAATCATTGCCATGTTATCATTCTTTTGCAGGGCAACAGGGTGGGCTGAGGTAGTTGAGGGACAGCCGTGCCTTCAATATAAGAGATATTTGCCACAGAAAATGTCACTGCTGAGCTATGGTTTACAGTATAGTTGTGCCTCGGAACAAGCTGTTCCTGAACCTTTCTTCACCGTCCACCCAGGCATCCTCTGTATGGGAGAAGCTTCTGTCACATCTTGATTCTGCTCAGGCTTGGTGCCAGACTGTTTTATCCCCTATGCTGCAGCTTTGTCCTAGGTATAATGTCAGCAATAGTACCCCCCCAAACTGCTTCTGATGATAGAGTGATCTTCTCTACCTAAGAAAAAGCAATTAAATTTTTGGCATCTTTTTGCTTCTGTAATTCTTCCTTGCACATGGATAAGTGTCTTTTTATCATGTCCAAACTTCACTTCCATTACCCAGGGATGTGTTTTCAAGGTGGGATTATTTTCAGGACTCTAAGTTAGGCAGACAAGATTTTCTTCTCTACTCCTTCAAACATATTTTCTTCTTTACCTTGCCCACCAGCATGTATTTGGGAGGAATGCTTGTGCCAAAATTTAAAACCTTTAAATTTTGGCACAATTTGGTTGCCTAGCTTAGGCAGATTTGAATCCAATCCTTCAATTATTTTGTCTTACTTTTTGCTTTCTCTAACCACTGTCTCTCTAGGAAGGCTTATCCAGCTGAAAAACATAATAGAAATATCCATGACATTGACAAGTATTCATAATATGATAAGTCTCCCATTGTCCACAAAAGAATGGAAGCCACAAACAGCTTTTGTTTTCTGGGAGACTGATATTTTCCATGCAGCCCACTGATAATTATATGAGTAAAACATTTAATTTTAAAAGAAAAATAAAGCAAAAAAAAACAAAAATCCCAAACCACTGCAAAACAGTCATCTCTCTAAAATATGTGCTTTGACTACCAAGTGCAGCGTGCACCAAAGTGCAGGTGAAAACCATACCTTTCAGTCTCTATTGAAGTAGTGTTCAAGTGCTATGCATCCCTGACCAGCTTTTGCCAAACTGATCCTGTGAAGCTACTTACTGCAAAGCTTGCGTTTGCCAGTGTTGTACACTCCAGTCAGGCTCATTTGGTCACTAACCGTAAAAGATTAATTAATATTTGCAGTCTTGGTCATGCTACAGGTATAAATCTGACATCTGCTTTCAGGAAGAAAAAACACTCAACAGGTGCAGCTGTGGATATTATGCAGGCACTAGACAATACTATTATTTGGAGAACAGACATTCTTTGGAAATGGTTGTGACTGGTATACTATAGCACTAATTCAGTCTCTTAAGATCCTGTTTATATGCTATGCCCTATGAATGAGAAGTAGTGCCTGAGAGTTGTAAAATATGTTTCATATTTGCATGTTGCTTGATTATTTTGGTTCTGTGTTTTAAAAAAATTGATCACCAAGAAATATTTCTTACCAACTGTGACAGTACACATGAAAACTAATTTTGAAATTTATTTATTAACATTCTTGTTTCAAGAGGAAATAAATAACAATGACAATTTCAACTGCTCATTTCCCAGGAGAATTTGGAAGCCAAATAACAGATTCATTTATTAATGTTATAATGCTTTTGCAACATAACACAGGCCTACAGAATTTTAACTCTGAAGTCCCTCCTTCTCCCAGGTGTAGGGTTGGAAGAGTTAAAAAAAAAACCTAGTATATAAGAAATTCCTTTAGAAACAGGGAGATCAAAGTTCAAGTCTCACTTGACTGACTACTGACTACCACTGACTACTTAGATATTTAAATTAAATTGAAAGAATCCAACAGAAAAGTCAGTGCTGTTAACCTATTTTCGCTGGGAGCATTGGAATGCATGTCTGAATGTTAAATAAGTTCTCTAGCCTCTGGGACTATTTGAGGAGATGAGGGGCTCTCTGCTCTCTGTTGTAAAATCTTTGGTTCATCATGAAGCTGGTTAGGAAATCTTTCAGATTTCTCAAGAAGTTTGACTTCATTAAAAGTGGTTTCTTTCCCAGATTTACATTCTAGATCCCCAGTTATTCCAGTTCAGGATTTGGATTTTACATATCAATATTCTCTTGTCTCTCATGACAGAAATCTCTACACCAGGTTCTCTGAAATCATCATTTATTTAGAAAAGAAAAGACATTTCTCTGTCTTATTTGAAGAAAGGAAGAATATGCAGTGAGATATGCTTGTTCTCATGAAAACTTCCACAGGTCATCACAGCTAGGATAGTAAAGATTTTTTTTTTTTATCAGTTAAATCAAAAATGTGGGTATAACTGTTCAAAAACATTGGAAATTTCTGTTCTGACTTTCCACTGTTTTCCACCTAGACTTCCTCTGGTTGTTTTTGTTGACAAATAAGTTTCCTTCAAGAAGAAATAATTGCTTTTTCTCATAAGGAATGTTCTGCAGTGCAAAGGTGTTCTTGCATATGAATGTGGATTTGGTTGGGTGTAGTTGCAGGGATTATGAATCACCTCTTACTCATGAAAGCAATGTTCTGTCTTGTAAATTGGCCTCAAAACTGGGATTTGATTGCTGTTCTGTTAAAGCTGCTTAATGTCTACATAAAACAAGTGTAAATATTACATAAGAATACTCCATGTTTCAAGGAAAACAACAAAGCTGCATATTAAATTTGACCAATGATCTATGCTATCAATTTTCTACTTTCTCTTTGATAATTAACCAGTGTCAGGTACCATAATTACACAATAATCTGTTTATAAAACAGTTTTTGAACTCTGAATGTGTAACAATGCTTTCTAAAGTGGAAAGATTTATGTGCATAATAACATATAATCCTTAATATATTATTATGGATGTTCATGTTTAGATTCAGTCAGTCCATTTTTTAATCCTGCTAAATACAGCATTACAGCATTGAATTCCACTGGTTATAGTAAAGGTAAAAAATAATAGACATATATTAAATTTTAGTTTTGTTGAAAATCGGCTTTTTCTCATGTTGTAGGAGACTGGAAGGATCTGACTGAACCCATTTTTTGTGTTGGAATAATGCAACATATTTTTAAGAAATAAATGTAAAAAGAGATTTTTAGCTAGTAAAGGTAAGAACGATACTATCTATTAAAATGGGAAACACTACAGGTTGTAAAATTTGTTCACATAGTGTTTATTAACAAAAGGATACACAATGTTGTATAAGATACACTCAGCTTCAACAATGTCTAGAGATGAAAGACAATGAAACTACTGTTCTTTTTGCAGTATAAAATTCTATGGAAGAGTAGAGAGACTACATAGTTCTCTTGATATATTGCATCAACCAAATAGCACACTTTTCAAGTTTTTTATTATTACATACAGGAGGAAGCAGGAGTGATGGGCTACAAAGGAGGGCTTGGAAACATCGCCATGTCATGTAAGGATGGCGTCAGGAAAGGCCAAGCTCAATGACAGATAAAAGTTCGGAAGGGACATCAAAGGCACAATAAGAACTTCAACTGCTACATTAGTAGTGAAAATCTGAACAAGGAAAATGTGGGCTCTCTGTTGAATAGGGTAGGTGTTTTAGTGACAGTGAACACAGATGAGGCTGAAGTATTCAAACCATTCTTTGCCTCAGCCGTTTCCAACACAACCTCTTTGCCCAGGCCTTCAGAGAAATGGTTCCAAGAGAAGAACAACCAGCAGTAGATGGGAGCCAAGTCTAGGATTGCTTGAAGTGACTTGACCCATACAGCCTGAATGCAAAGGTGATCAGTGAATTGACTGATGTCCTTGCAAGGCCACTCTCCATCATGTTTGAAAAGGCATGGAGACTGAGGAAAGGCTCCAACAATTGCAGAAAGAGAAGAGTTCAAAAATCCATCTTCAAAATGGCCAGGAGTAAACCAGGGGAGTTAAAGGCCAGCCAGCCTCATCTTTGTCCCTAGGAAAATTGTAGAGCAAGTCCTCTTGGAGAACATTTCTGGGAATGTGAAGGAGGAGAAGGTGTTTGGGAACAGTCAGCGTAACTTACCAAAAGGTAAAACATGTCTGACCAACCTGATTGTCCCTGAAGATCACATGGCTGGACCTGTGGATGAGAGGAAAGGCATAGATATAATTTATAAGGCAAAGTTTTGGACACGGTCTGCCACAATACTCTTGTATCCAAACTGGGATATTGTAGTCTGTATGGGTAGATAAATAGATGGGTATAACATGGATTGAATGATCAAACTCCGTGGTTAATGGGATTTCCTCAGCCAGCAGTCTGATAGGTAGAGTACCACAGGGATCTTATTCTGGGATCTGTCTTGGTTAACCTCTTTATTAATGACTTGGAGGACACAATGATATATACTCTTGGTCAAGTTTGCAGCTGACACCAAGCTGAGATGACTTAGTTTACTTGAGGCAGAGAGACCTAGACAAGCTGGATGAATGAGCAAAAGGAACCCTGTGAAATTCAGCAAGGACAAATGAAAATTCCTGCACTCAGGAAGGAAGAACTAATCACAGTGATACAGGCTGGGGATTGATGGTGGGTAGCAGCTCTGCAGGAAAGGCTCTGGAGTCTTTGGCATACAGAAAACTGAGGATGAGCCAGCAGCACCCTGGCAGCAGAGAAAGACAACAGCCACCTGGACTATATGAGCAGAAACAAACAGAAAGTGTTAGAATATCACAGGAGCTGAAAGCTTCCTCAGGGTCAGGGCAGCAGGAATGCAAGTCAGTGAGTAGGGATCAGAATAATCTTGGTGAGGGCTACCAGGGTCAGAAACCACCCAGAGATGGTTGGGCAGGTCCATGATAACAAGAGAAAGGTCCAAAGGTCAAGCCAAGAAGTCAGTCCACAGGTTGAGGACTGAATCAACAGGGTTCATAAAGGTCCATGAATGGGCATGGCTGAGCTGAAGACTTGGCCTCCTGCCTGTCTCAGTGAAGATAAGGAGAAACTCTCTCCCTGTGAGGACAGTGGAAAAGGCTGTCCAGAGAGATTGTGAAGCCTCTGTCCCTCCTGAGAGGTTTTCAAGACGCCTCTGGATAAAGCTCTGAGCTGCCTGGTCTGACCTCTAAGAAGACATCTGAACAGGAGGCTGGGCTAGATTTAGTTTTATTTTTTAAACTACTGTCTTCTATTTTTGTTAAGTAAAGGTTTGTGAATGCCTCACTGAAGATGAAAATACTCTTCTTTTTTTTACAAGGAGATACAAGAAGTACTAAAACCATATCCCACATACAACAGAATTGTTTGCCATTCTCATGTGATATACCATATAAAACGCTGAATGATTTTAAGAGGCTCAGTAAGAAGAGATGGCAAAACCATAGTCAGAAGCAAACAAACAATATCTTAGAAATAGTTTGAAGATGAATTTGAAGTCGACTTTCAAGTTTTGTTTGTACTATTATGTCAGATCCAGAACTGATCTGTTTAGTCTTTCGTATCTTCTTCATTATTTGTCTGCTAAAGAAATATTTTAACAACATCATCATGACAGTCGTATAGTTTCATCTTCATTTTTTTACCTTGTTTTTGTTCTATTTTGAAGTGCTCTTTTCAAAGCTTTGAAGATCTGCTGTGTCTCTTTTCCCATATACTCTCTCTATGTTGAAATACTGTGTTACACAAATTCTATGACTTCATATCTATGTATTTTTTTTAGACAGCCAAAACTATTCAGCATCCTGTAGACGTTCGAACTACTTATTAGTTTTATACAGATTCTACTTTTGTACTTTTGCTGTGAACTTCATAAATCTACAAAACTAGTATTAGAAGTCAGAGTTCTGCTTAACCACATTTATAGCACAACTTGTCAAACATCCAAAAATGCCTAGCATGATCAGAATCTTAACCAACATCACTGTCCCCTGTTTGACCAGATCTAACACCCACTGAAGCCCAGGTGACTGAGCCAGTCTGTCAATCTTGACTCTACCTTTATAGCATTCAAATTTTTGCATAGCTCACTCAATTGTTGATGTATCGATTTTGAGTGGTCACACAAATTCATACAACACTTTCTTTCAAAATCTCCACACCCATGTCCTTGTGCTAAAAGTAAAAATCAATTGCCACATGATTTTGTAAAGTCGCGTGTTTAACCAAATCAACATCTAAAAACAAACTACTGAAGACCTAAGAAGTAACATTAGTCTTCTTGGTTAACCCACATCCCAATTTCATTGGGGTAGCTAGAGCCTGAAAGGTTGCAGTCCTGGGAGCTAAAAGTGATGCAGTGATGATTTCACCGCTATTCCAAAATTCGATATTGTGTTTGCAATCTGAGGTAAAAGCATGAATTCTTCTTTTCCCTTGGTATCGTGTATTTCGGTGGCCAATCATCATGATCTGATTTGGTGTTAAAAGTGTTTATCTCCCTAGACTACAGGGACCTTCCTTTATATGGGATGGGATGGGATGGATGGCTAAGCATGGTCCCTACAAATGATAAATACTCCATGGGGTAAAGCAAGTTGTTGGTTAATCAATTTAGATAAGCTGCTTGTGGTATAGTTGCACCAAGCACTTGCATTGCGATATATAATGTTCAATGTATTAACGCTCCATGCATGTGTTTGATTTCTCCCTGTATAGCTAAAAAACAAACAAAAGTCCTTTGGTATAAAGTAACTCTATCTCCTGAGGCTCTAACTGGGCCAATGGCAGTTGAACAGTCCATAGGTCCCACATATCAGTGACTGTGCCATTGTTTGGGGGGACCACACTGGTCAGTGCCGGCAGTATGGGCCATGCATCCAAAAGGACACCAATAAGGCATGTGGAAAAGGGGGTTCCCTGGAGATGCTATGGACAGGCAAATCGAATCTGGTCTTGTCAGGTTTGCTAGTGTGACCCACACACTCATTTTGGTTGCGGTGGCACCCATACTGCTTGTATACACCCAAAGAGGATTGTCCTCATTTCCATCTTATATACCGGTCTGTGTTACAGCAAAACAGTGGATTGAATAGATCTTACTTACGGTATCGATTCTTCCACAGCAAAGGCACAAAGGTGTTAAGTTACAATTCAGACAGAAGTGTTGATTACCATTAAAATAAATCATATGCCTTTTACAAAATATATCATGTGCAATAATGTATCTACAACAGTGCTTACAGACTAAACGTATAGACACCTGCGGCCTAGTGAGGCCTGATACACCACTCCTTACAGTCTCAAACCAATCACTTCCCATCAAACAGTGTGTTATTACTCAAAATGTCTTCCGATGCTTCAGCAGGCACTTCAGGGTCTTTTGTGGTTGCCTGTTGCTTCTTTAGCGCCGGCTCAACGCACCTTGCTGGGAACCATTTAGGTCCTACATCTGTGGAAACACAAGCATACCCGTGCCCCCACGTTAATAGTTCCCATGGCACTGTCCGAGATCCTGATTGCAAATCCTTTGCCAGCACCTTTGCCTTAGGCCGTATATCAGCATTCTGTAGTGACAGAAAATGAGTTAGGATAGGAGGTGATTCTCGAGACGCCGGAAGCATTAGGTGGTTCCAGCTGAATCCAGTTTTGTGCAGATGATCATGTACCTGGATGCTAGTTCCTGGGAACTTTCTATCCCGATCAGACAGCTATTTGCACAAGGGTCTCTGTTCTACTTCTGTCCAATCTGTAGCCACATCACACGCCAGGTCAACCGATGATGTTGCTGTTGCTGCTGCTGCTGATGAGGTTGCGCTGCCCGTGCACTGGCTGGCAGTACACAACCACTGTTTTTTAACTCCTGGTCATGTACTCAGCTCCTTCAGCAAATCCACAAGTCCTGTTTACTTCAGCATTTTTCTCTTCTGATTGTTACAGCAATCTGCATTGTCACAGCAATCTGCTTTTGTCCCGTTCCTCTACATCTCCTCCATTTTTATTTAATGAATTTAAAATAGGTGCTAAATTGACATTATGGTCCAGTAACAGCCCTGTTACAGTGTAATACTAAAGACAAACATAAGAACACAAATGTTAATAAAAGGATATATAGATGTGAAGTGAGTACCATAACCTGCCAAGTGTAAAGAAGGGTCAAGTTAGCCTGAGAATGGTACATATTGATGCCAAATCTGTTATCTAACATAAGGGTGTAGACTGATTTACTTGCATGCAGTTTTCCTCCTTTGTGGATGGTGGGACCGAAGCACTGCCTGACCACTACATATCTTTATTGCCAATTGCAGGGGATGCATCCCCCCATGTCAGGCATCTAAATAACAGTGTATCAATAACATCAGCTCAGTAAATTTGCACTTCGGTTATAGGTATACTTATCACACATACAAACATCCCTAACATTCAGTATTGGCTAACCATATTAATCACCTAGCGACTCATTAACTATATAGGCTAAAATTAATGTATATAAAAGCACAAAGCTGCAAACATCACCACATCTAGCCCCTGTTGCATCAAATGCTTGCAGAGTCCTGATAAACCAGAGTCCAAACATAACAATCTAAAGTCAAAAAAAAAACAGAAAATGATCAATACCTGCAGAATTTACCAAACCGGAAGACACAAAACCTGTTACTTAGTCAAGACAAATCTGTTAGATCACAGAAATACAAACACTATAACATAAAACCACACGTTTATTGTTGCGACCACACACATACACAGGCACACCAAGTTTTCAGCATAAATCCAAATATTGCAAAAATTTATGAACAGGCAAGGACTTACAGTATTATTCAACATTTAGCAGACAAATTCCCAAGCCTCAGTTTCAGGAAGAGTACTCTCTTTTCAATTCTGTTTTGGGAAGGGCACTTTCACTTCTCCCCAGGGATATAGCCCAATGCTGTGAAGCTTTCACTACGACTACTTGGCAGGCAACAAAAAATAATGCTGGAAGAATGCCTTTGTTTTATTAATGGTCCGTGCTCAGAACTTTTTGGTCCAAGGATCAGAGGTTCTCCCCAAGAATCCCTCGGTGACGGCTGGAGGTCCTGCGATCCCTCGGACCATTGATGTTCAAAAGCAGGGTCCTACCTGGGTACCCAAAGTCTATTACTAGAAAGCAGCAAAATAATTAAGTCTCTAAAACTTAGTTTTGGAGTTCTAGAAAGCAGGCATTCTGTACTGCAGTACTGAACGCACAGGGGATAGTTCTACCCAAATATGTGTACCGAAAAGACACTCCTACTAGATATTTATGCCATGTTAACATACATAATCATTACATTTTCGAGAAGTGGTTAATGTTTTCGTGGTTGTATGATACCAAGAGATCCACTCCAGAGTCTTCAACTCCTGTGCATTAACACACCACCTAACTAAAAGAGCATAAGGCTGGGAGAAAAAACAACCCATAAATTATATACAAATTTTCTGGTAAATTTACATTAATTCTGGAGGTAAAGGCAATTGCAATTTTATCCGAAACTTTTTGTAAGACAATTTTTGCTTTTGGCTTCGATCTTCGGGAAAATAACAAATCTGAGTCCCTTTTAGCAAGGTAAATAGAGGGGGACAACTCTTCACTCGTGATGCAAATATTTTCACTTTCCAACAGGGTGAACAACATCATACAAAAAGGCCTTCTGAAGCCTTGAAAGACAACAAAGTCCAGCCGATTAACATGGTTGTTGCCGCTCCGCCTCTGGGATCGGCGGGAGGGGGGGGGCGCGGACCGCGCTGCTTATTGCCCGGGGGGGGCCGTGTACCCCACCAGGTGTAAGGTTCCCTGACCCGTCTGGTGTGGTGGCTGCTGGCACTGCGGGCTGTGCCACGTCTGAGGGACTGCGCGGTTTTATGCTGGAATTCACCCTGCTTTGATCTCAGGTCCGGTACGCCGATTGCTGCAGAGGGACCCTGTTGTACACATTTCTGTGGATTTAAAGGATCGTCAGGTTCTGGCGGATTTACCTCCCGCAATTCTCGTGTTGGGTTAGGAATTCCATCGTATGTAGGGTTAAATTTCAAAAGACTGCAGCTCTGTCCTTGCTTTTGAGATAAGGGTGGAGGAGTAGCAGCCGCTTGTAAGATAGTTTCTGCGGGTTTTAGAGCATTTAAAGCGGTATGCACCGATTTCCAAGTAATGATTTCCTCAGGGATTTTAAGTTGCAAGACTTTGTTCTTACAAAATCTTCTGTAAAATCTTTTAACGGAGCTTTCGCTCCTTTCTAGGTGACTGTCCCATCCTTCAGTGGGCCGGGGGGGGAGGGCAGACCCAATTCCTGTTCAAGGCCTGTTGGACCCAGCCCCTGCTCACAGCTTTCTTCAGGTGGTACATTTGCAACAGAAAGACTTTTCTGAGTGGCGCTGACTACTTTTTTTTTTGCTCACACATCTTTTAATGCTTCATAAACCAAACACCAAGTTGTTAATACTCGACTCGCATTCACATCACCCCTTGAAGTATGTTTAAAAGGTAATTCTCCTGACTCAGTCCAAGTTAAAACACCAAAAACACGCAGTGATTCCGCGGGCACTCCATTACTTCTGAGTCAGGCTAACAACAGCTCGAAAAACAGGAGCTAATTATCGCTCTTCTTTGTTGCCGACCTGCATGCACAGAATCCCCGATTCTCTGCCACACATCTGAGTCGAACAACTGATCTGTTTCCTGATTTTCTGCATTCACTGGTATTGTGGTTATCCCGCTTACAGTTCACACACTACTTTCTTCCCCCTTGGCTAACCGGTCCTTTGACTCCACTTTCCTTCAGAAAGTGACCGTTTTTTCCACAATTAAAACAACTCTTGTCCTGTTTTTTCCTTTTCTGTTTTGTGACCAACGGTCGCACCACTACCGCAACTGCAACTGCCATCACTGTATCTATCCCTCTCCACCATACCCCCGGCACAAGGTGGGGCTGGAAGAGACAATGGGTTATATGGGTTAGGGACTGGTGGCTCCAGCAGCGGAATGTCCATAACCTTCCCGGGAGACTGGTCCAGGTGTGCCTGCAGTCTCTCTAACTTAGTTATCAGCTCTCTGAATTGGTCCTCTTGCACTTCTCGGGCGGCAGACTTCTCGTCTGTGCAACGAGTCACTGGAGTCCCGGGAGACGGCAGCGTAGGTAGAGGAAGTGGAGGATACCGTGGTACGGGATTCGGGGACATAGGATGATCGGAAGGGGCAGCGGCTGTGCGCGACTGGTCTGCGGGCGGTGGCGCCTCAGCGCACCCCTCTCCGCTGCATGGTGGCGGTGGCGGTGGAAGCGATTCTGGCGGTGGGGGTGGAAACTCCTGTGCCAGAGGGTCGCTCCACACGTGCTCCTTCTCCTGGACTGCAGGTTCCCCTGCCTCCACAGGCCGCTGACTCTGACCCCCTCGTGCCTCACAGGTGGTGCAGGGATACTGGGACCCTGGAACAGCAGACTAGCCGCCGAGCAGGACCCTCCCTCGGGTGTTAACGCAGCAAAAGCAGAGGCAGCGGCTCCCCTCTCAGCACTCACAGCTTCTAAAGTCTCATAGTTCAGCCTCCACAAAGTGGAGAATTTGCTCGCTTCCTTGGATCCCATTCCTAATTTCTTCCCACAGTTTCACTCCTATATCAGCCCGTGTCTGAACTTCAAAGGCAGCGTTAACTGAAGGGATTAAGTCATTTCTCCGTGCCCAAAGCAACAGAGACTTCAAGGTAGCCGAGTCATATAGTAACCCTCTCACAGAGAGGATATATTGGAGGAGGTTAACCACTGCTGACTCTTCCTGTGTCAGTGTGGACCCCATCTCCTCCCTGGCTACCCACCTGATCAGGGCAGGATTTCCCTTAATTCACGCTAGCTAGTGCCTTTTCTGGGTGCTGGGGCAGCACTCACCTTAGTCTGGCTTCCGCTCCCTCAAGGTTCGGTCTTCCTGGAAGAATCACCTGTAGATGCTAGTGCCGATCTGAGGGTCCCTGTTCGGGCACCATTTGTTGCATCGGGAACGAGGACTCGATCAATATGATCCATAACATTCAACTTTGTTAGCAAAGAATCTGGATTGTATAGACAGCACATAGACAGCACTCAGTACAGCGCTCGGTTATGATTGGTCACTATTCATAAAGCATCTATTAATAGAACACCTGTTTACCCGCTGCCGGCCTTGGGGCATCTGTTTATCCACAGCCGGACTCTCGATAGCCTTGAGGCCTGTGCTGCTACAGACCGATCACATCCATATTCAGAGCGTCTGGGTTGTTCACAATATGTCCCTGTTCTTCCAGAAATCCCACAATTTTATACCAGTTCTATAGCAAGAACTTATTTTTCAATTTTATTCTTATATTCTCTGAAGGAAATAACCTGAACCATAGGACACAGCTGGTTGACTTCTTCACTCATCTGTCAGTCAGGAGAAACACAACAACATTCTATCTTCTCATAGTTGGAATAAAAGTGACAGTGATATCCCCTTTCTTGATCTTCTGTCTGGGAAATGAAACCGTGCTCTTTGCCTGCAGCTAGTCAGATGAGAGAAACTAGTGATAAACAGCTGGCATGACATGTACATTTGCCAGATATTTAGAGAAAAAGGTGCTTTATATACCTCAAGTAAATATGTGTTTAAAATCCATGCTACTACATACCCAAATAACACTTTTGGAAGTGGTTGTTCTTTTAGTAATTTGATCAAATCATAGAAACCTGTGAGGCTTTTCATCTGCGTAAATTTAGGCAAATCACTTTGATTTCTATGACACAAATCCTGACAGTCCTATAAACAGACTTCCATTAAACATTCTATTGTTTTCTGCCACAAAACAATGCTCTTCTTGCATGGTTCTTCATGTAGGATGAAGTCTTCATTTTTAATGTATTTCTGTGTGAACACACAGAGCTGTAACACCTAGCTGGGATTCGTACTGGAATTGCTTCTTTAAGTGGCTCTTACTCTGAATGCATGCTCTCCATTAGCAACATTACCTGAACTCGAATTTACTAGATTTGAACTCTTCTTAAAAGAGCTTTGACCCAGATGGAGAATGCACACTGCAAATATTGTTTAATATTGTTGGGAACATATTTTTCTGATGAAAACTTGGGAAACTTGTGGAAACAGTGATTGACTGTAATTACTGAAACCATAAAAACACTTAAATTTTTAAGAACAGCTTTTTGGCACACAACTTTTAAAGTCCTTTCTCACCTTTCTTCCCATGGATGGTTTTAGCACATACTGCAGAACAGTTTGTAATTAATTAGCAGGAGAAGGACAATATCTAAATTTATAAATAAATATTTTGGGAAGAGGTGGATAATTTTTATTTATGCAGTAACTATGAATTATACTGTAAATTCAGTGCAATTCAATGAAACAGATTTCATATGTTTTATTAATCCAAAGTTATGGACTGAAGTAATCTTTTTGTTTACAGCTGGCGAGACATAATAACCTCTGTTTATCTCTAAGCTGTCAGTTACTAGGCTTTGAGGCAATTTTGGGGCATATGTTTTTGCATTTCCTTAAACTGAACTTTTATGTTAGCTGAACACATTGTAACCTTCATTTTAAGGTGCATTTCCAACTCATCTGTGTGTTCTGCAATGTGTTCATAGTCAGGACAGGCCTCAACATTTTGAACTAAATTCTCTGTTGGTCTTCTTTGAGTAAATTTTGTATGTCAAGGGAGCACAGCTAAGTTTCCACAGGTCAGAATACGGCACAGGAGTGTTGCTAATACAGCCAGAATATCTGTGTTTTCCAACTCTTCCATAGGCTTAATTTCTGACTTAATGAAAGGGCCTAATGACTACAAATCATGGAAGACCAAATGCATTCTCTGTCATTAGCAACATTAAAATCATCTCAACATCAACATCAATGGGAAGTATTGCCATCTGTCTTATAGACTAGATCAACAGAAAGTTCTCTTTTTCAGATTGACAATACGTGAAACTAAAGACAATAAAAGTTTTACTGTGTAGAGAGTCAGGAACTTAATCAAAGTTGTTTTGCTGAAGTCAGTAGATCGGATGACACAAAATGTTTCTGACAGAGTTTAGCAGAACTTGAAGTAAGATTTTTGATTGTGGGGCCAAAAGGGCAGACTGGCCAATACAGGCCAGAGTTTTATGCTTAAAGTTCTGAGTTGTTTTTTTTTTCAGTTCCTCCTACTCTCCATTGGTTTACCTTGGCATTGGCAGGAAACACGGAGGAACAAATTGACTTTATTATGTGTTAGCTATTCCTCTGCCTGAAAGGCAGTTGCAGGGATGTAAATGCTCCATTTGTTAAGCAGATGGATTCGCAAATTGGTTTTAGATGTTGGCAGTTGCCAATTTGATGGGAGGAGAAGAAAAGAAGAAAAATATCATAATATTTAACATCTCTGAAACATTTTAGCATCTATTATTCCTTCCACTCTTTATCTGAAAAAAAATAAAAAAGCAGGAGTGGTGTAGATGGTGATCTGTTTATGAATTGTAAAGGGATGCTGCTTCTGCACTCTCTGCCACAGCCATTCTCTTCAGTGTTGGCACTTTGAAAGACAGCACAAATCCTAGTTCCTAGGTGCTTGGCATTCTAGAGATGTCAGATAATAAGATGCATCCAGACCCACTGGTAGTTGGACCTTTTGAACACGGAGACACACTACAATTATATTGATTTAATCTCCTACTCTTGTGTATGTGAATAATCTAAATTAATCTAGCTGCCTCTCTGTATTTTTCAAGATTTTAATTAAGGTGTCTTGAATGTATGTGTCATTTTTAAGTGAGCATCTGCAACAGTTTTTATCTTTCAAAGATCAAAAAATTTTCCTATTATAGCTAACTTTGTGTCCATAGAAAGAAAGGAAAGAATGAGCTCTCCACACTCAACAGAGAAAAAGAAGCTCAAGAATTTTTCTTATTTCTTTGTTTCTCTGTTGATTCAATTTCAAAGTCAATAAGTGAGATACAGTAATGCTTTATTTTCAGAGTTTGATGAAAGTGCAATTAAAATATTGTTGCAGCTTTAAGCAGAAGGGTATCTGAACTCAAGAAGAAAGATTGCTAGATGAAGAGGATACCCCCTTTTTAAGAATCTGTGATTTAATTTAATCATTGATGAACACATCTGGCTAAAAAAACCCACAAAAAGCAGCTACCTAAGCTGCACTTTCCCCAATTCAGGCAATTTTTATTAATACATAGTTTTATTGTCTGTAAGCTTTCTGGAAGAGAACTGGAAAGGTATATAGAGCAAAAATTAGTCTTGACTTGTGAAAAAAAATGTGACTTTTAAGATCTAACAGGAAGGCGAAACTTGTATATTATGGTGCTGCAGAGAAAGAGAGAAAAGATAGCTGCTTGAAACTCCTGGCACTCACAGAGTCAACAAATTCTAACAAAACTCAAAAACGGTAAAGAATTTTGTCTACTAGAGGTTTTTTTTCACAGCTAATAATTTAATTTATACTTCAAAGCCTATCTGGAATGAAAAAAACCCACAGCATACAGTTATTATAACTCCGTGTGAAAACATGTTTCAATCCACCCACTAGTAAGAAGTTTTTTGTCTTTCTTGTCATCCTCGCTATTTCCTACACTGATTGTGAGAGGAACAAAATAGTCTCTACCATTAACAAATGGACTGAGAATGAAGTCTGCTTGCAGAAGCAGATTCCCTGTATCTCTTTTGAAGAGGAAGTACGTGGATTGAGGGTGATATTTCAGTGACAACTGAGACGATTTTGATTTCTGATTAAATTTTTCCATCATTATGCATACTAATACTGTGCCTGAAGGAAGCAATGCTTGCTAGTTCCATATAATTTTCACTCCAACATCAACCTTAATTTTGATTTCATAGTTGAATGCCTATATGGTTGAATGTGATAACAAGCAAAACAATCTAAAGATGGTCTGAGCTGTAAGAACAGTTATATTCCTTATGTATTGATATGTAAATATAGTTTCAAACCTAAATTTAAAAAAACATCCCTTGCTTTATCTAAGCCTTTATTGCTCCTTTCTGCTATGTGTGTAACTCAGTGTTCACTTGAATTGACTTTGTTATGTTAATTTGTTAAACTGGGTTACTGCAGTGTAACCATCATCATCCCTTGCTCCTGACTGTCACATGTGCTTGTGATGTCTTCATTTAATATGTGTTATTGCTGTATTATGTCAGGTTTTGATTCATACATTGAACTTGTAACTGGATAACCAGCTACTGTGTCAGAGACCACAGTTCGCATTTTCCATGGGCACAGAAAATACTGGCTATCATCTAACATAAAATTCTGGTAGGTTTCCACAGTTCTTAGATTTTATTCTTCTGTTTGTTGACACAATTGTTGTCTTCTTTGTCCAGATGTTCTGGTCTGGAGTTTTGTTCCATTATTAAGACAGAAACTTCAGGCAACTTTTACTACTCAAAATCCTTTAACTTTACTTTTCTACACATTTTTTGAACACCTCCAGGGATGGTGACTCCACCACTGCCCTGGGCAGCCTGTTCCAATGCTTGACCACTCTTTCAGTAAAGAAATTTTTCCTAATATCCAATCTAAACATCCCCTGATGCAACTTGAGGCCATTGCCTCTTGTCCTATCTCTAGTTACTTGTGAGAAGAGACCAATACTTGCCTCACTACAACCTCCTTTCAGGTAGTTGTAGAGAGCCATAAGGTCTTCCTTCAGCCTCCTTTCAGGTAGTTATAGAGAGTAATAAGGTCTTCCTTCAGCCTCCTCTTCTCCAGACTAAAACAACTCCAGTTCCCTCAGCCATTCCTCATAGGACTTGTTCTCTCGTCCCTTTACCAGCCTTGTTGCTCTTCTCTGGACATGCTCCAACAACTCAATGTCCTTCTCATAGTCAGGGGCCCAAAACTGAACACTGTATTTGAGGTGTGGCCTCACCAGTGCCGAGCACAGGGGGACAATCACCTCCCTATTCCTGCTTGCTACACTTTTCCTGATACAAGCCAGAATGTCACTGGCCTTCTTGGCCACCCGGGCACACTGCTGGCTCATGTTCAACTGGCCATCCACTAGTACTCTTTCTTCCCCTTTTCTTTCCCCTACAATTTCTATGCATATTTATGTATCTGTTCTTCTTAGTTAGGTCTTCAGTTAGTGTTTTTTTTTTCTAATTTGAAAGGGAAAAACATAGAACATCAGTATTCTCTTATCTGTCATTAATGTCTGTAATCTACAATGTGTAAATTGTGCATAATTTTCACAGTGCTCGAATTTGTTACCTTCAACTCACTTCTCTTCCTAGAGTGTTAGGATACACTACAGTCATTAAACATTTTCACTATAGGGACTTGCTATTGGCCTTTCGTATTCCTTCTCACAGATTCATCTGACACCTTTCCCTGTGCTTCTCTTTTTACTTCAGTTTCATGCAGAGTATCTTCACACATGTGGATCCTAGTGCTTATCCCTCTACTTCTGGGTTATTTTCTCTACTTTCCTCCCCATATTCTTTTTGCTGGAGGTACTTGGTTCCGAGTTCTTTCAACTATGCATTATTTCAAACTTACATTTGTAGTTTTGGTTAAACTTCAGCTGTCTATTTACACTTGAGTAGGTTATATCTGCAGTGTATTTTTGGTTTTTAGCAACTATTTATCTGAAATAATCCTTGCACACATCCCATCATACAACCGACCATTGAGTTAAACAACAAGTCCTGATATGGTATGAACTGAGCTGTGATACCATCACATGTTGAATTAGTGGTAGGAAAAGAGTTTAAGTCCAAATCTCACTACTGCCACCTGAGAAGTGCTAGTCTTTCAGAGTAAAATACCCTTTATTCCATCTAGACACATCTTAAACAATAAACATAATGTATTTTTGTCATTTCTCAGTGTCATCTTTAAACTAATTCTAAATTTCTCAGTCCCTGTATATTGTCTTTTCCATTTATCATCCCACTTGCCATATGCTAAATTTTCTTCATTCTACATAACTAGCCCTAGCTATACAAAACTGATTTTTCTGATTTGCTGTCAAAGCATTCCATATAGCAAGAGCAATTTCCACATCCATACAGATCCGGAATAACCCAGAATAAAATAGAATGGCTCCAAATTTGTACCATTATGTGTCACAGGGGAATTTGTGTCTTAGCGACAATGGATGTTTCTTCACTTAAAGATAGCCCTGTGAGTGTACATCTACAGAAAATATTTTTATTTGGTGTATCTAATCAGCTACATTAGAACTGCAAGCACAGAACTCAGTGTGTGCTAATTTGTCTTTTTTCACTTTGACTGTAGTGGTGATGTACCTCCTATACTACTAGTTTTCTACTGGAATAGTAGAAGATTTTTATGAGTAACTTAACTCTTCTAATTTATTTCTTAGCATCACATCAGATTTGTCAATGTTTATAGGTTTTTCCCTAGGTTCAATATCTACATTTTTCTTTGCTTCTGTCTTTCAGTGGAATGTTGGCACAACTGTGAACATTTAAAAACATGGATGAAAGATCTGTTTTAAATTGGCTTTTCACAGTTTATTGTCACTTTTGAATTTGCTTTATTTCACATCTTGAAACAGAATAGTGCTAAAATGAGCTCAAGTTTCAAAACATGCACTTTTCCAGCAAGCCAATCGAACAGTGAAACATATTAAAGTGGCTTTGGAGAATGAATAATAGCAAAGCTGCAAAAAACAGTATGCTCCTGACAATATATATTCAGTTTGTTCTTTACATAAATAAACTATACTTAAATCAAAGACACCATCGTCTTCAAACATAGTATAGGCTGGGGTTTTTTTCCAGAAATGAAAATTGCTGCACAATGCATATTATGCACAGATCAAATCAACTTTGAAAGCATTATGATAATACATGCTACACATAGAGTTTTAGAAGCAATGTTTTGCAATAAATGTTATTTTTACTAAATTAACCCAATATCATATGCTATTTTACCTAGTTTTCCAACTGTTACCAAATGGAATGACTGTGCCTGACGTGACACCACACTTGGTGAACCTGTCAATGCAACAATGGATTCAATATCATATGATCAACTATTAGTTGCTCTTTCAAAAATATCCTATGATTGAATTTCTTAATGAGTGTGATGAATTTTACAGAACCCTGCTTGTTTTGACTTCCATCTTTTCTATAAAATTATCAGGTGAAAAGTAACAGAAACTAGGTTTTCTTTAAATACTGTGTAGCATTTTATAAGAAAAAAAATCAGAATTATTAGTTGAGAGGTTATAATGGAATATTTGATAGCAAGCCTCCCCCCTTTCTGCTATGTCTTTTAAAAACAGATCCCTTCCTCCTCTTGTGCTCTCAGTCAAGAAAATTTCATGGTGTCTTGAGTTGAAAAAAAAATTTCCCTGCAAGGAAAAATCTTATTTCCATTACCTTGAGGTCCACATGAATCTCTATAGAGATTTCTCTTGATTTCTACCTGTGCTGTATTTTTTCAAGGTAGTGTTTCATATTGTCTTTAAATTAGTAATTCAAAACCACACTGACAGTATTTTAAAAGATATTGGGAGGTTCCTAATTCAAATTAAAATCAAGGAGTTAAGTACCTGAATATCTTTGAAAGCAGGACAGTTAAATTATTTGGATGTGGATTATTGGGATCCAAGGTAAATTTGGAAAATGAAACAAAGATCACTTGACTAGCGTTTATTTGTGCTAGGCATACCAGTGCCTCAAGATCAGAGATAAGCTCAAGCCAAAGCTGACCAGCAAGGGATAAAACAAACTGATAGTCAAGTATCTAAAGTAGTATAACAGGAGGATCATGAGGCTCATGTTCCAGATTTGCCTCAGACTTTAGATGATTTGGAAAAGGGGGAAAGGTCATGCAAATTCCTCATAGTTAATCAGGAAACTTTTCAGGATTGGGATACCTAATTCAACAAGGGCTCAGCAAGTGATCTGTAAAACTACAGACTGGTAATTATAATTTGCTAAGAAAAAGGGGGTTAAAACTGTTATAAAGAAAAAAATAATAGTGGAACCTTCGATAAATAAAGCATACTGAGAGAATTCAGCATGGCGAAAGGAAAAACACACTCCTCATCCTTCTGAGTTCTTTGATGTTGTTGAAGGTCACTTGTATTTGGCCGGTGCCGCTTGCTAAAAATACTGATGCTGTCCTTACCAAAGCATAAATGTAATAGAGGGCTCTAAAGTCACAAATTTTGAGGGGAATATGAAGTGATAATGATCGCATTTTGTTTCTCACAGATTGAAAATCAGAGGGTATTTCTATGAAACTATCAGACATCTGATGTAAAACAGTGAGAAGAAATATGTGTGTATGTATGTATTTATTTATTTATTTTTAATACTGCTGTTATACTCAATGATTAGGTCATCGCTTTCAAGAGTTAGATAAGATAATGAAACCAAGTAATGGAAGTAAATATTGTTAAACCCAAGCACGTGGATGTCCCTAAGACTCATACAGTTGACAGTTGCACAGATGTACCGTGGGAAATATCATTAAAAATTTCTGAATATCTAAATATGTCTTCCTCACCAAAAATTTGTGGTTAATATCAGGCACAGAAAATAAACCAAAACTGTGTCTTTAGTTGGACACTGTCTGGCTAATTTATGTTTTTGTATCTCACCATCCAAACTGCTGAAAGACTGATATTTTTTGAAATATTTACAGGTATAGTACAGATTAAATACTAACTTTCAAATCAAAAACTACAGAACATTTTCTGAACTTTGTAGGAATATCCTCTACCTCTGCTGTTTTGTCTACTTGTTTTAAATTGTGTTTCTCTAACCAGGGATTTATGAAATGCAAATTAACTTTTCAAAGTTTGTTTAATTTGGACCTAATCTGCGAATAAAACACATAAATTTGAGATAGAAATGCATCCTGTAGGATTAGTATTGGAGATCTTCCTACTGAGAGTCCATATATGATTCAGCAAAATTTTGTTGTTGCTGCTTTCTGTTTACTTCCTTGTTCTCTTTCCTGTTTTGCAACAAATAGGATTGATGTAAAAGAAACAGAAGAAGGATTATCTTGACATGCTGTTGTCCTGGCTTTGTCTAGCATAATTTTTGCAGGAAGCTGGGAAGGAACACAGCCGGAAAGGCTGACCCAAATTAGTCAAATGGGATATTTGATTCCATGTGACATCATGCTCTCTATATAGCTGGGGTAGCTGGCCGTGGTGAGCGAATTGCACTGTGCATCCCTTGCTTTGTATATTATTTTTACCACTAATATTGTTGTTATTTTTCCTTTGTTTTGCTGTTCTGTTCAACTGTCTTTATCCCAGCCTGTGGAGTCCGGGCTGGACGAGAGGGGACATAGTTTGGTGCGTTGAGCAACCCAGGTTCTGATCCGGAAGTGAGCCTTGGGAGCGGCTGACACGGAACCCTGCTGGGAAGGCAGAGCGACGAGCTCGGAACACTGGAGCAGGGGGAACGTCACCGTTTCCTGCCACACTCTCACTTCCTTCCTGCCACATTGTTGTTTCCTGCCACAGTACTGTTTTCACTTCAAGATGCAGCTCTGCAGCAATCACAACGAGTTGCAGTAGTTTTGCCTATATATGGATTGGGGGTTTAACCATTCAGATGCTGTAATAGTTTTGCTATATAAACCTTGTTTTGCTGACTAATAAAGGTGTACGATCATACTCATATTG
>Ga0065711_1005226_pt1 | contig 32128 bp, 25 predicted proteins | sample Hoacrofraction12_FD_59098 | JGI IMG/M metagenome (GOLD analysis project Ga0065711, IMG submission 59098) | Hoatzin crop microbial communities from Cojedes, Venezuela - Epithelial fraction 12 v2 (version 2) | ecosystem: Host-associated > Birds > Digestive system > Esophagus > Crop | place... | reverse complement strand
GGTTGTTCCTCCCCAGGTGCAGGACCCTGCACTTGCCCTTGTTGAACCTCATCAGGTTCCTCTCTGCCCAACTTTCCAGCCTATCCAGGTCACTCTGAATGGCAGCACTTCAGTGCTCTCCTTTGCCTTGGGCTTTCTGTGGGACCCGAGGCAGGACACCATGGCTTGAGGCGTGCTGAATTCCCAACAGATTTAGCCAGAAATGGCCTTGGAGTCTCTGCAATTTGGTCTTCCCCGGTTTCTTAGCAGGGTAGCATGGATGGGAGGGCATCCCTCTCTCTCTCTTTGGGTATATCCCAGAGTAAGGAGTACAGGAACTCCCCTGCTGCTTCCAGCCCAGGTTTCTCTGCACTCCATGGCCAGGTGGAAGTGTCCACTTTCTTTCCTGTCTGCTGGGACAGGGGTTCTTTCAAACAGCCACCACTGTGTTTATGCAGCATGAAAGACTCCCCAGGCCAGGCAGGGCAGAAAGGGGAAGTCCACTGCATGATCCCTTTAAAAGCATTGGTATTTCTTCATTCAGTAACGGGCCAAAACTGCCTGCTTTCAACTCAAACCCCTTGTTTAGTCCAAACTCTAACAGGGCAGAGGCCCAGACTCACCCTTTTCAAAGCCTTTCAACTAAAAGATGGGAAGAAGTCTTCCCTGCAGGCATCTCAGAATTGCCTGGAGGTGGTGGCAATGTTTCTTTGGAGCGTTTGAAGTCAACGAGCTCTGGGCACAGGACACACACATCAACCAGCTCTGACTCTGCCATGCCCAGCCCTCCTGAGGATGAAGCAGTGAAGGGGGCTGCTGCTTTTAACCCGGAGCACAGAGCTTCTCGCCGGGAGTGTGAAAAAGTGCCTCGCCTCGTAGGTGGATTATTTGCCTTCGCATTAAGCTTGAATAAACAGGCAGAGGACACTGGGTGAAGGATGGAGGGCACAGAGCACAGAAACACACTAATGAATGTAGCATCCTTGAGTATGCGAAGGAAGGAAAGGCAGACAGAGCTGTCTGTGTGGGAGGCCTCAGCACTGACAATACACTAATCAGTACGGCTGCTGCCTCAGCCCTGCTATTGCTCATGCATTAGCTGAGCTGTTATCGCTAAGCTTTCCCTTAGCCCAACCCTTAGGTGATTCTGGCTCACAACGAAAAGCAACCTTTGGTGTTTTCCGGAGCACCCTACTTAGGAGATCGGCTATGACCAGTGAGGGGCTTGGGAGCCCCGTACTGCTCCCGCATCCACCGGCTGCTTCCTACTCACCGCTCTCCAAATCGCAGCCTGATGGACCCAGTCTCCTTTTTCCAAGTTGTGTGGTGCAAATATTCATTCAGCCACCCTGCTCAAGGCATCTTGCTTTGTGAGAGGCAGAAGTAATTTAAAAACTAAGATCTCCTTTCTTTATTTTGCGGAGTGGAGGGATGATGTTAGGATGATGCTTGTGCCACTGTCACAAGATCCACCGTTGTCCGTGGTCAGCAACGTCCCAGCCCCACTGTCCTTTGTGCCCACGAGGACCCCTGTGCTGCGTGCACTTGTCTTCAGCCTTTTTCCCCCCTTCATTGCATTAACCAGTGAGGCAGGAACAAGCCTGGGCTATTTGGCTGTGTCTTCCCTGAAGTAACACAGAATAAATAACTCCCTTGGGCAGTCTTTGGGAGAGCTCCCTGGAAAATGGAAAAGGCTGAAAACAGCTTTTTTAACAATCCTTGCCACAACTCCGCCACCAGCCTCTTTGACTTTGTGATTTATTTCTTTTCAGGAGTGAGCTAGACCGTGAAATCACTTTGAAGTTTTGCTCCTGAGACGAAACATCAGGAAAGTATTAATACAACCATTTCTGTTTGGTGATAGAGGAAAAAATGAAAACCAAGGGAGAAATAAGAAGAGCTCCCACAGAGTTGTTTACTCTAGATTAAACTGTCCCAGACTCTCCGGATCTTAAGAGCTTTAGCTGAGGAACAGCCGGAAAGTGATTAATTTATAAGGTGACAAATATCACTTGCAGGCAAGAGGCGATTCGACTGTTTGGCTGAGAGTGAAGAGACTGTAAACAGGTTGTTTCACCATGTGAACAATATATTTGCTTTCAAGTTGGGGGTAAAACTCAGAGCTCTGGATGCCTTAGGTTTTGGTAGCAGACCCAGAACCTTTTGGCCGTGCCTTTGCCTGTCTCTCCGATGGTCTTTTGCAGCTGATGGCCATTCACAGCCATGCATGGCCTGAAGGTCACGTAAACCCCCAGAGAGCTGCTGCAGTGAGTGACTCAACCAGAAGTTGAGTTGTACTGGTCGGGAATGGGGGGGGCAGAGTTCAGAGGGAAGACGCAGCCGTGCTGCCCATCCCGGGGGCACACAGCAAAGCCTGTGCAGCAACCTGCAAAAGCCAGGGGCTGGTGGGGGCTGGAGCCAGAGTGTAGGCAGAGTTACCTGTCTGGTGAGTTGTCTCCAGCAAGCCAGATCATCTCTCAGGACTAATGACACTAATTGTGCCTGGATGAAAGCAGACACACGCCGCTTAATTTATTCTTCCTGTATTGCAGTTGATTGCTTGTTATTCTATTACCCCCCCACTGGATAGATCTTGTACACAATTATTACACTGCTGACCCGCCTTTGCTGCTAATGTGACACTCTTGTTTCCTCTTTGCTACAACAACCTCTGAAATAACATAATGCATCACTTCTGTGCAGCGGCACACGGGGCCGGGCGTTGCATGGCTCCCACAAGTAGATGCCGAGCGATTCTGGCAGCATGAGAGATGATCCTTCTGCCACACCGGTTTAATGAATCGGAGTTGTCTCTGCTGCTGTCCCCAGGCCTTGTGTTTCGACCAGGCATCAGATGCTTGAGAATTATTGATCTGGGTAAGTTGAGGAGTTGTGAACAAGGTTGTTCCCTCCAGCAGTAGGAGCGATCTTGCAGGAGATATATGAAAGTGTTGGCTCACTCTCCTTGTATCCTCCACAGCCTTCCTGTATGCCTTCATTGTAAAATATGCTCTGGCTCAATGAAGATAATAATTTGAGGAAGGCTTAGGGCTGTAGGAAACACAAACAGTTGGCAAGCCACAACCAGGATGGGGGACGCCCTTGTACCCCAGCAGATCAGACAATGGGGTGCAATACAACCAAGGCTTGAGCTGTCTTCTTCCAAATCAGGTTGACCTTTGTGCAGCGAGATGGGAGTACAGATCTGCCACCCAGAGGCCCGGATTTAACCTTCTGCATGGCCTGGCTAAGCTCATCAGGGAAGTGGATCACGACCACACAGGCTGAATGAGGCCTGGAGAGGCACGTCTGCTCAGCCGGCCGCAGTGATTCGCTTTCAGAGGACAATAGTCTTGAGCTGTCCACCGAGCATCCTGGGTCTAGAGTTGTTTTCTTCCCTCTTGGGCTCTCTGCACAGGTTTGTGTCCAAAGTCTGCAGTGACTGGCAGCTCCCTTGCATCCTCTGTGTTGCTGTGCCCATGCTGCAGAAGGAACATGCTGGAAATTGCTTGCTTCCCCCAAAACTGTGCCTGGGACTGTTTGGGACAGACAGATACGGAAGACGGAGAGGCTGGTCCTCTGCAGAAGGGTGCAGGGTCAATCCAACTGTGCTCCAAGCAGACCCACACTCCCTTTCTGCGGTGTTAGCGAAGCCCTGTTTCTCCCTTTTACAGTGTGCGAAGGGCCTGGCTGGTTTTACCTTCCTCACTGCCTCCTTCAGCAGTGATGTATTTCAAAACAAGAGTTTTCCCAGTTATTTTCTACCAGTTACAGAGAAAACCCCTTACCCAAGGCAGTGATTCTCTGACTCAATGGCTTTGTTTATATCACTGGCTGCAAATAGGCTTTCAGAAGCTTGGCTCCAACTTGTCTCCTAATAATGTCTCAAAAAGTATTGGTTTGAAGAAGGTTCCTGAAGGACACTATACCTTGAGGTCTCAGAAGTGTTCATTTGCTCTCTGCAAAGGCAGTGCTTGGGCTGGTTTTAGGGAGCTGTGACCATTGCAGGGCTATTGGACAGACCCTGTGCAAGGGTGGGGAACATCTGCTTCCCTGCACTGGAAAACACAAAAGCAGATTGTCCTCAGAATTCAGCCTCTGAATGGCAGTTAAAAGCTGTGCTGGGGCAGGTCCTTCCAAATCATGGCCAAAACCCATTAACTGAGACTCCTTCTGCTGCTGGAGGTGTTTTATCTGCTCCATGAATTCACGATCAAGGGCTTGATCTTGGCCTTCGGCGATGACCATCTGGCTGGCTGCTCGGCCCCTGGGAGCATCCCTGCTGCTCTTCCAAGCTTTTTCCGGTGGACCAGCCGACAAAACATCCCTGGTGCTAACAACCAATCTCAGAAATGTTTTATTCCCCCTTCACATAATGTCCTTATTTCTCATAAGTGCAGGAAGATGCAGCCTCCATTTCTGCGTGGTACCGAAGTGCCATTAGGGCAGTCGGCGCAAGTTCTGAGCAGCAGGCAATTTAGGATGATAGCGTGCTAAAACAGTTGAGCAACCCACTGTCAATTCAAAAGCTTTCTGGCAGCTCTCTCTTCATTTTGGAGATTTCTATCTTAACAGACCTATAAAGGAATGGATTAGTAGAGATAAATTGGATAGCAACTTGGCCTAATGTGTCAGCAAGGCTAGATTATGGCACTCTGATGCTACGTAATGCTGTCAGAGGTTTCTCCCAGGTCCTGAAAGACACTTTTGTGGGTCTGGGCCTAGAGCATGGGGGCCAGAGGGGAGCAGCCAATGCCCTGTGCTGAGCTTCTCATGGTGGTGGTTTGAGGCTGTTTTGCAGCCAGGTGCTGCCCTGTCCTTGGCCAGCTATGCTCGCTGCCTGGACCCCGACATTCTCCATGGGCACAGGAAAGAGAAAGGGGGTCTGTCAGAGCACAAGGAGGACTTCAGGCTTGGTGCCATCTCCAACTTGCTCCCTGGAGACGTTGTTCCTCCTACCCAGCTGCATGCAGAGCTGAGGGAGGAACCCCTGTGAATTTATCCCCTTTGAAGTCCTGAGAGGCATGGAGCCCTCCAGCGTGGGCGAACCCACCTTGGCGCTTCTACAGTTCCCTGTGATCCTTACCCTCCTCTCTGATCTTGTCCAGATGCCACGACCGCTTGTTAAACACAGCAGATTTTGAATCTTTGCATCCAGTGCTTAGCATCATTCAGCTTCGACACAAAGAGCTTCACAGTGGAGGATATCTGTGAGCACGTTCCTTTCGGCCTGTAAATACAGATCTTTTTCCTTTTAAATCCTGACTATATGAACTCCATTCTATTTACTCCATTACCCACAGGCAAATTGTAAAATTATAGCCCTGCACTTCAGTTGGGAGGCTGTGCTTCAAGCAGCCGCTGCAGCTCAGAAGCTCCTATTAACGCTGTGCTATGCAGGGGAGGGATGGAGACCAGGGAGACTCTGATTACTCAAGATAAAAATGATAGGAAATGGTCCAAGAGGAATGTACTGAAAAGGTTCCCCGGTCTATTAACCACCGAGATTGGGGTGTGTACTAAAGCTACTCAGTTTAAACTTTCTTTTCACTCTTGAGGATTTTCCTCACTCTCCTCATTTAATCCACTTACTTTTGTAGGCAGACAGACAGATGGACAGGGACTGATCCCTCTCTCACTCCTCACTGTGGGATCTGCTGAGTTCCCTCTACCTGACACCATCGTTTAGTGGCCTCTGCCAGTATTTCTTTAAGGTGTTCAAAGTTGTTCTTAGGTAGATAAATCCTCCTGCAGTTTGAACAGCCAAATCTGAAGTAGTCCTGGCTGGAGCAGGGATTAAGCAGCAAACTCTTATTTATGTTCTGCTTGCTGCTCAAAACAGACTGTTCCTGCCGCTCCTATGAGGCATTGCCTGTCCTGGTGCTGCGGGCTAATGCTCTGCAGAGGGACACTTCTGGCACCGACATGCCTGGAGAACTGAGAGCAGATCCCCCAGCTGAGCCAAGGGATGCCCAGGGGGGTGGCTGGGGACCACAGGGGACAGGGAGGGTGAAATGGCCTCATTTGTCCACAAAATTTCCTATCATTGTGCTTTTCATCTCCCTGCATTAAGAGTACTTGCGTATCTGGATTGATACAGTTATTTTATTAATTTGCAGTTTTTTAACAAAATAAGTTAAATCTCAGTGTTAAGCTGTGCTCACTGTACCTCTGGAGATGCTTTGGAAACCACCTAGCAGTAATCTGGCCTCTTACCCTACTCAAAATGGGAGTCCCCAGAAAAATCTATGAAAGATGGTATCTGGGGTCCAGACTGGCAGGTAATGGAGTCTTCAGAGCTAATAACTTCATGCCCTTTTGTTGACTGGCAGCTTCAAAATTGAATATCTCTCGTTGTTGCTCTTGGGAGCAGAGCTTCCTGTGGCTATTCCTCAGCAAACAGTGATTAAACTGAAGCTTTATGTTGCCAGGAAAAAAAGGAGGAAAAAAGCACCCTTGTAAACAAGATCTCAGGAGAAGCCCTCCAGCTTGCCCTGCCCACCTAGTGCATTCAGAAAGCTAACACCAGCCTCCTTCTTCCAAATTCTGAGGTTCAGTTAAAAATTGCCACTGGACTGGGGTTTTTTTTTTTAATTTTAATTTCAAACACAGCTGGGAAACTCAGTTGTTGTTTTGATTTTGCCACTGTTCAGGTTCCTATTTTTCCAGCTTGACTGTGAGCTGCAGTCACAGAGGAGAGCAGGGACAGGGTACCTGGAGCCCTGGCTGCACAGGGCGCAGACATGGGGATCGCTCATTACTCAGGCAAAGCTCTCTGCTGGCTCATTGCTGCTTTCTTGGTTGCTTGGAGACTCTCCACCCCAAGTGGGAGCTGCCTTGGCCAGACCGAGTAGGGCGCTAAGGTATAGCAGGGCCATACCCTATCCTTCCTGACACAGAGAGTTACTGCCTGAACACAGCCCATACTCCACCCTCAGCGTGTTGTTTCCCCAAATTTGCTTGCTGAGCAGCTCTTTCACAAGAACATTTGGAAATGAGACACCCATGCAAGCAATAAATAAGCAAGCACTTTTCATTTTTTTTTATTTGCTGTCCTCTGACTTTTTTTCTCCTCTTTTCTCCATTTTCACTTGGAGGTACCCAGGACCAGACATGACTGCAATGGGTGCGACACAGGAGACACCTACAACTGCCCCATCCCTGTGCCAGGGCTCTGGAGCAGGCACTGGCTGCGAGGTCTAAGCAGATGCTGTTAACAATAAATGCTGAGATTAAGCCCGAAAGAATCAGTCATTTTCCTTACGCCCTTCAAAAAAAGTCCATTCCTGTTGAACAGGGGCTCATTATTGCAGCATCATGAGAGGAGGGATTTTGTCATATAGCTAATGTGATGATTCCAGGTACAGCTGCTGATGCCTGATTAAACATCTCTGGGATCCAGCAGACTGCTTGGGTTGAAGGGGCCATCATTCTATCCCACTAATAGCAGACTCATAGAAGCACGCTATAATTAAAACCAGGATGAATGTCATCGCTAAACTTTGATGAGAAGAGCTTCTGGCTTTGCACACCTCCAGGCATGTTGGGTGAAACGCAGAGGACAGATTCTGCAGCATCCTCTGTTTTGGCACGTGGAAGCACATTGCAGTTGTGCTGCTTTTGGGGGAATTGGGGGTACAAAATATAAGGTAATGCCAGAGACTCGAAGGACTAGGCTAGATCTATTGCTACTGCCTCAACTGATGATAATGCCTGCTATGCCCTGGGTTCAGAGAAGCTGGCACGGGAGGTGGATGGTGGGACCCTGAGTCCCAAGACCAGCTTGGATCTGCGGATGCACCTGAGCACTGTGGACAGTCCTGGTCTCTGCACTGATGAAGGATGCAGGGTTTAGAGGGGCTACAGGGAAGACTGGAGTGGTGCAAGGGATGGGAGAGCTGGCTTATGAGGAGAGAATAAAAAAAGATGGGACTCTTAGCAGGGAGAGGAAAAGACTTGAGAGAGATGAAATCATCAAGGTATTAGGCAAGGTGACTGCAGACTTGGTCACCACATCCCACAGCACACTCACTGAAAAGAGCAGAATACCAATTTAAACCAGATAGAAAGCGGCAGGTTTTTTGCACAGAGGCAGTGCATTTCCGAAACACGCTGCCTGGAGATTGTGGAGGCTGGCGGTGTCGGCGGGGTCGGTGCGGCTGTTCATGCAAGAGCCGGTGTTATTGTGGATGTCCTTCAACCTACGGCACAGAGCAGAAACAGCACGGGGCACAGCACTACCCCGCTGCTCACTACTCGGCAAACTCGCCGTGTTTCTCAGTGTAAGCTGTTCAAGTAAAGGCTGTAAAATTCCTGGGGCTGCTTTGCAAGTGGGATGTTTGTCATGATCAGCGTGGGGTGTCACTTAAAGCCTGATTCATCCAGATCCCCCTGGAATGACATATTTAATATGAATTATTTTTTATCCTCCAGCAATTTTCTGACTGTTCCTCTCTATAGATCTGCAAGATATAGAAAATGGCATATATCTCCTTTCATGCAGCCAATGTGGAAATTAAACAACTTGCTCTCTCAAGGGACATATTTTTCCCCGAGCAGGAGCCCAGGTAGCAGAGCTGGCAGGCTGCTTCCTTGCTTCTGGTGACAGGGACATAACCCTGGTTAAAGCCCCTTGGGGACACGCGCTCTGTGTGTCCAGCTGTCCAGGTAGCACCCCTCCCTTTCAGCACAGCTGGTTTCCACATCTCTTTCACTGAGATAAAAGCCAGCCTGGGATGCTCCAGTCCAGTTCCTGTATCATGAGATCTCTGAACCTTTTTGCAAAGGTGAAGCCCCCGAAATTGTACAGATGAGGCATGAGAAAAGGGATTAGTTTCCTCATCCCATCCACATTGCCCTGTCCCAGGTAGCATGGATCATTTCCCAGATCTTTTAATCTTGGAAGTGTTTTCCACCATTTCTCTGGGTTTTCTCCTCAAGCTCTCGCCCTGGCTCAGCACTGCCTCGCTGGTCCCACTCAGGTTTCCCTCTTTGAGCTGAAGATGCTGCCCCACCCTGTGACCATCGGGGGGCTGCTGTGCCCCAAAGTCCCAGCAGAGAAGGCAGCCCTATGGCTGGGGAGGCCCTGGCCCATTTGCAGGCTGCAGTAGCCATGCACTGAAAAAGCCCTGAGCAGGACCATGGTTTACAGCCCGAGCAACGCATGGGCCTGAGTCTGGAGGAGGACCACTGTCTGCTCCGCAGGGCTCAGCCTCCCTGCTCCTGCGTGGGCAGCTCAGGGCACACCAGACACGTGAGACAGCAGTGTGTAACGAGTGTGTGTGAGTCTCTGCATGTGTCCACCCCATTTGCTTGCTTCTGCAAGTACATATGTTTGCAAGTACACGTGTGAGCCTGTGTGTCCAGACTCGTAACCCCATTTCTCTGGGAAGAAGCCACTCAAGAGCTCTTTCCAAGTAACATTTCCAATAAAGAAACCTGCGTAAATGGTGCGTAAAGCTTTTATGAATCAAGACCTTAATCAGAACTTCGGGTTTCTGAGCACATCCTTCAGGCCTAACAGCCCTTTAATGCATTCATCACATTAAGAGTTAATTTACAACACGCGGTTTGAGACCAGCTCTTGGCCCTTCGGTGAGGATCTGCCTGAAGTGTGAGCCATGCGTTAACAACCCAAATGTATTCCACTCTCAGGAAAAAAAGATTGCCACTGATACTTTCACCCTTCAAGGGAGACTCTACACCGTGGAACAACATAGGAATTGTGTGACGGGACCACCACCGCGTTCATGAATTTTAGATGCCTGCGAGAAATTATCTATTTTGTTGGACCCTTGCTGGGCTCAATCAGTTCCTCCATGGTTGGTGACAATTAAGAGCCAGTATGATGCAAAGAGGATATTTTAGACACTGCTTGACACCAGGGCTCCCATCCCACTAGCTTTGGTCTCTACTCTACCTCCAAGGACATGTACCTTCTCTCTCTTTCCCCAGAAAGGATCAGCATGGTTGACGTGCTCCCAGTTTCCAGGAAATGGGCTTTCATGTCCAAAGGTTGTGTGTTTCTATGCAGAAATAATAATTATGTTGGAAGGAGAGGAGTGCATTGCCTAATGCCATCTGCCCATGCAGGATGTTGGGAATTCTTGGGGCTGAACTGCGGAGCACTTCGGTCCAATGCAGGGTGGATATCAGAAAGGCAGATCTTCCCCCACTTCTCACTTTTCTTCCTTTCCCTGTTTTCTCAGCAGATAACAACTTTAAAACAATTTTTCTCTTTTGAGACAGTACTGTTCTGGAGCCAAGTCACAGATCTGCTAGTGAAATAAAAAGGCCATTCAAAGGGCTTTGTTAAGCAGCATCTTTCCTGGGGAAATCTTGCAGATCTTTGCAAAGCTTTGCAGATCCAGAAGGTCACAATAGTAACACTCAATGTATTGTTGTCCGCATGTCCTCTTTTGTCCTCTCTTGTCCTCTCTCTCACAGTAACAGGTCAAATACTGAGACACAGGTGACATGGAGGGACATTACAAAGCCACACTGCTAGCACTGCAACACTGTCCCCCTCCTCAACCCCACCATCCCCCTTTGCTGCACCGGTACTGCTCTGTGGCACGGCTCCTTGTCTCAGCCTGCTACATCCCAGCTGCAGATGTGGGCTCCACTGTATTCAACAGAGTTGTACCAGCAGAAAGGAGATGATAATCAGCTGTGCCTCTAACAGAGATGGCCAGAAAAGCTTTACAGTCTTGGATGGAAAAAGGCCATTTTAATTTAAATGAAAATCTTTTTCAAAACATATCAATTTCAGCACAGTATTGTCTAGCAAAAAGAGGCTCAAATTATCCTGTATTCATATGCTGGCATTGGATGATTTCCATTTTTCATCTGTTTTGATTCAAAAAGAAACCCACAGTTTACAAGATATATATATATATATATATCATGTAGCTTTAAAGGTCAAAGAAGAACAATTCACTAAAGCTAAACATTTCAATTAAAATGGTTGTTGCAAGTTAATAACATTGGAAAAGTTTAAAACTTTTGGGTTTTCTACTTCAGAACTGGAAAGAAGAGAAGGATTTGTGGAATTTTAATGAAAAAACCACAGGGTTCCCACCCCAGTCTTCTAGTTATGGACTGACATGAGGAATGCAAGAAACCTGGGTTCACATCCTTCACCTGCTTGATTTGGACATGTCTTTTCTACAAAAAAAGCCTTACTTATCTGTCATGGGCTCATCTCATTGCCCTATGCTCAAATTGTTCCACTTTTCCACGAGGTTACTAGAATAGACCTGTTAGACTTCGCCTGGACCCTGCATGGAGCAGCATCCCTCCATCGATATGTTTTCCTCTGCCTTGATCTCACTCATTTTAAACAGCCAACAATGAAGATGACATTGCTTTTGCTAGGCAAAGTTTGCTCGATCTTCTTGAAAAAAAAAAAATTCCTTGATAGGCAGTTTCCTTCCCAGCCTCTGCTCACTCCTCCTGTTGTGTCTGCCTTGGTGCCACTTGCTCAGCAGAAAGTCTCTGCGCACGATCATCTTCCCAACATTGCAAAGCCTGGCCCATGAATGGGGACATCTGCTCTCTTCTCCTTTGTACGAGGATCTCGGTTATCTTGGTGCCAGCTACTGAGGTTTTCCTGTCTTTGTAGAAGATGGTGAAAGCTGTATGGTGCTGTTGAGAGAGCTTCAATTGCCCAGCCCAGGCAAATACTCCATTGACTTTTGTAACTGAGCAGAGACAAGTTCTCTGCTGTAGAACAGGCAGACAAGTAATCCTCACACAATCTATCACAAATCTCTTGATCCAGTTGTTGAATTTGGAAGCCTTATATCATGCAAATACATATGAAAGCCTGTTAACTCCTTTGATCGTATTAACCTGTCACTCTGCGTAATTAGTTTGAAATCTTTGTCTGAAAAGCTCCATATTAGTGGAAGAAGAGATGCAGGGGAGGGATTCAGCCTGTCAGAAGAAAAGGAGTTTTTAGAAGATGAAAATTTTGTACCATTATGTGACGCAAACAGAATTCCTGCTAGTCTTCTATGGAAACCAAGTCCAACTGTATCATACAGAGCTCTAGGACATTGCTGAGCCCTCTGCTAGGCTTGTCTTGGGGCAGACACAGTCCCTGGCTGTGGGTGGACACAGCATATCAAATAGTGGGGTGACAAATGGTGACAGCACGAAAGAGAAGACAATGTCAAGGCCTTAGTATTAATGAATTTGTGATCTCAACAGACGTAGTGTTTTGGGGAAACAAGCATAATGTTTTCCCATTTTAAAGATCTTATCAGTGGCTGGTATAAAAAAAATTTTGGATTAAACTCTGAGTTTCCAGTTCAGTATCCTCTCTTATCCATAGGATGATCACTCCCTGTCTGGAGTGACCCAGTTTTGTGTTCTTTAAAAATGTGTTGATCAACTCACGGGATGGAAGATTTTGTACACTGCGGTTTCACCTTGGCTGATGACCCTACCAATTTCATTGCCTTGAACAGCCTTGTCCAGAAGAGATGTCCATCCCATTTTCTCCAAACCCTGCCTGACATCATCTCTTGAGTAAGCTATTCAAGAAGCTCACAATCCTTGTGAGATCAGTCTGGTCTCTGCTGGAGCTGATCCTACCTCCTCTCTCCCACATGGACCATTCACCTGACAATTTATCATTTTTAGCCTCTGCAATTAGGTGAAAGGATCAAGCTAACGACAGCATTGTTTCTCCTGTACAAGGCATGGGAATTACTGCTTCCACTCACAGATTTCTGCCTCTGCCTTGGTTCTGCTGCTTGAGGTGACTGAGCTGCAGCCTCCCAAGGGAGATATAAAACCCCTCAAAGACACTTCTCCACTCGTGCAATAGCAGCAGTGTCTCTTATCTGCGAAGACCATATAAGCAGTAAAACAATCCATCTGAGCTGGGCACAGCCAGGTTTCCAGTGTAATTAAATGCAAGTATCAGTTATAGGGGGAAGGGAAGAAACCTAACTCTGTTCAACGAGGGTATTCCAGAGGGAGCTGGTTAAACTAATCCATGAGGCTGATTAGCCATGTTATTTTCTTGTTATTTCTGGATACCCTGCATGGTGTCAGATGTTTGATAGCAGCTACTCTGCGATCCCCAGCAAAAGGAAACAAAGGGCATCCTCTAAACAGTACACTGCAAGAAAGTTCGTTATACTGCATCCTCGTCTGTGCGAGACCCAGTGAGATCAGCATCTCTGTGCAGCTCCTTGGTCTGTCGCTGCTACCAAAACACAGTGGTTTGCTGTGTTTCATGTGTGTGGCAGTGCTGATACACTCTGGTCTTCCTGGAAAAAGCCCACCCCACACTGCTTGTAAAATCTGCTAAGTTCCTCCCTTTGCAGCTCACACTGCTGTCATCCCCTTAGCTGACAGTCAGTCTACACAATTAGAGTTAAGTGCTTTGTTTTTCAAGAGGGAGACGGAGGCAGAGACGAAAGAGCTGCATGTGCCATATGTTTTGTAATTGCACACACGCTGATTTAACCTCTTGCAAAGGTGTAAGCAGAGCAGCAAAGAGGCTCTTCTGGCCACTCTAAAGGACATTGCTGGCAAAGGGACCTGGGTCCTGGCACTGCCTTCCTGAGCCCTCTATGTGTTTTGTGCAACAAGAGTGCACCAAGACGTTTAGAGCAGAATGTGAGTCCTCTTGCAAACCTCACTAGAGTTTTAGAAATGTTCACCTCCATATGGCATCCTGGTTTGTGTTGGACAATAAGCTGTTGGCTTAAAATACCCCAGCCAAATGTTTGGTGCACAGAGCTAAGCCTTCAGAATTGGGAGGAACTGGGCATAGAAGAGGCTCCATGGTCATCAGTTACTTGGCACCTGGCTCTTCCAGAAGATGTGAGACGGCATCTTAGTTGGAAAACATGCACATGACAGATTAAGCCAAATTTCAGACCTGTTCTTGCCCTTCTAGGCACAAACATAGTTCCATAGGCAGTAAGCAGTAGTGGGGAGGCAGGAGGACTCCTGTTCATAGCAGGGATTGTTCCCCATGGTTGCACGCACTTTCATCAAAAGCAGTGCAACTTTGGGATGGGCTGTGGAGAAGCTGTATTCCTTGGGCGCTGTTTGATGGGGGATGATACTGGGAATAACAGTAGCATCTGAGCATTGTCATGCTTCTCTCCTGAGCTGAGTGACCTGTATGCTTTTTGGCACCATGGGTGACTGCTTAATGAGACAACAGATAGGCATTTCCAGGCTTGTGATAATGTGGGGAATTGTAAGGAAATAAATTGTTTAGCAGTTGAATAGAGAAAAGAGAGGAAAATCACAGGGAATGCAAACACTTGAGATAGATACCTTTTCTCTGCTCCCCTGTTAGTAATGGTTCTCTGAGCAGTGATAATTCAGGAGCAGCACTTTCACAGCTGACTGAGATGATTTTCCAATTAGCCAAACTTTCAGGTTGCTTCCTGTGAGTTCTGTGGAGAACTCACCGATGGGTTATGCAGCACTGCTTGTCATTTCTGCCCTTTCCATTCACCTTGCTGCCTGCTCCTCCTTGCAAAAATCACAAGCGCCAGGCACAGGTTCATACCTGGATGTGTTCTCTTACCCAGTAAAACGCCAGAGAGCTGCTTTACAACAGTTGTGGCAATGAGGAACAAATGAAGGTAAAGGGAGCTCTGCTTCTCCATCTGGGGCTTGCCCTGAGTGTTGGACCCCTGCAAATGCTACTGGATCAATGCTAGTCTCAGGGACCACTGCAGCAAAGGGGTTGGGCTCTGGGAGCGTATCTGCTGGTCCCCAAGCAGGGAGGCACCCAGTGACCTCAGCAATCCCTTTAGCTCAGTCAGCTCCTCCACGGCCACAGAGAAACCTGACTGTCCAGGTGAAAACTAAAGAAACCCACTGCCTCATTTACAGCAGTCAGCAAGGGCTGATGGAAGCGAATCGCGGTAGCCTCATGGGTGGATCTTCCTCTGAGCACACCTGGTCTGTGAATACCAGCTTATCTAATACATTTTCTTCCCTGAATCTGTATCTCAGAGGCCTTCACGTGGCTTTTCCAGTGCAGCCTGCAGAACCTTCTGTGCCTACCAAAGCACCCTGGCTGGAGGGGACCGAGGTCTCCATACAGGTTGTTCTGAGTTAGTCTTGGAGTTGCAGCACCACCAGAACTTTTCAAGTTTGCGAGTGTCCAACAGCCTGAACACTGATGGGAAACCTCCCTGAAATTGTATGGTCCATTCAATCAGGAGGGCTCACTGGATTTCTGGGTGGAATTTTATGAACTGTGTAATCCAGAATGTCAAAAGAAATGGTCATATTAGTATTTCTAGTGCTAAGAATTTACTCAAATCCCCTGTTTCTCTGTTGCTTGGCTTCCCCTGACCAAAGACCTACATGTAGTCAGACTTCTACTGCCTTTAATCTCCCTGACACTCAGAGAAATGAAATCCCAGGGACTGACTTATACCTTTTTCTTTTGCAAGGACTCAAGCCACCCCTTTCTTGAGGTCTGCGAGGATGCTCACTCCAGTGACCTGCCTGGGCAGAGGACCATGCTGGGGACAGGATAAGAAATAACCCTAAGGAAGCAAGTATCACCGAATGAAAAAAACCTGCTCTGTTCTGCTAACCTCTAACCTTCCGGCGAAACAGCCATCTCTTGTGTCCAGTGGCAGGTGGCCCACAGCCAGTCTGCCTGTGCGATGGGCTCAGGGGGCTGGAGGCGGGATATTCCTTAGAGGTGTGAGCATGGAGTTGAGGTGTCACTTGTGTGCCTGGGGTACGGTCTGCTTCCACCGCTGCTGAGCACTGCCACACGTGTTAGCAACACGGAGGGGAATCTCTCAGGGGTGCCTGTCCTTGGGCACCAGAACTTGTGCTTGCGCAAGGATGCAGTCATGCAAAGTGGCCTCTCAGCATGAGGCAAGTAGCTGTTACTGAAGCACTTTGAAGCAAGCTAAGGTTCTCATTATTTTCTGAGCCTGGAGACAGCGCTGTTGCTTCATCTGAGGCTGTTTCTTGTGCTTCTGAGGAGCTGACAGGAGTCCACCCACTCCCAGTCAGCGGGGAGAACTCATGAATAAGCACCCTGCAGCTACGTGCACTCCTGCAGAGCCCAGCTTGATCCCTGAATTGCTTTACAGACCAGGACTGTATTCACACCACCAATACGCAGCCATGTAAGGAGAGTCTGGAGGATATCCTGGAGACCTCATCCTGGCTAGGTCTGCACCAAAGATGAACTCACAGCCCACAGTAGCACATCTACTCGAGGCAGCCTTTGCTAAATGGATGCTGGAAGGCAAATACAGGTGGCAGAGAGCAGCTGGAGGCAGGGAAGGACCTCAGCTATAAGATCAGAGCTGTCTTGGTATTTCCTTTGGGTAAAAAAATTGTAATTAAACTTTTCTCCTCATACCTCAGCGTGTTTTTGTTCAAACCCTGCAGGTCACTTTGATGGAGAGACAGTGCTGCTCTGTAGACCCCAGAGAGTAAATGGTTTCTCTACTGGACTATTTGCTGCCGTGGCATTTAGTCACATTTCTCACACTGACAGCACCTTCAGCCTGACCCAGTAGGGAACCGATTGTGGAGAGCATCATTGCATGGATACTGTAAATCACATTGGCCCCAGCAATGAGACTTTCAGGGATGAATGAAGGTTGTGGGAGCGCAGGGTTTGGGAGAGGCATTGGAAAGCCAGGCTGCATGTGGCTGGTGTTCTAAAAGTCCCATTACTAAAGACTTAGCTTGAATTTCTTGGGCATGTTGGCATGCTTCCCAGTCATGATGCCTTCTTTCCACAGGTTCCCAAGGTGGTGAGCCATGCCAGGTACCTCAGATGCTCTCAGATCTGTGTATCGAAGTTTCTCAGAGATGAATTACCGTGTGTAATTGCCGTGATGGATAACGTGGCAAGGTATTGAACGGGGCCCTGGAGTCATTCAGGACCTACATTCGCCCCTTTTGTTCAGATGGAAAATTAAATGATTCTTAAAATAATAAATGTGCACCCTGGAGAGAAATACTCAGCTGCTCCCTCAAGAGGTGCTGTGCTGTGCTGGTGTTGAGCAAGGAATAATGAAGGTAATTGAAAAGTTATTACTTTGGGGGCAAATTTATCTTGGCTTGTACAGCCTTGCAAATACACTTGACTGGTGAAGCAATCCATGTACTGCAACAGGGAGAACAGTCGTGCTTTATTAAAACCAGGCCATCTGATCTGGGGTCAGATTCTGCACCACCTTGTTCTTTGCGTGTTCACAAAGCTCTTGAGCTAACCCCATGCCAACCGGCTGCACGGCACTGCCTGAGCACACCAGAGTGCGAGTGTGCAAGCCAACATGTGTTACCTGGGCTGGAGCAGGCTAAGATCTCCCCCAGCCAGGCCATGGAGAACTCATTAGGCTGCAGGCAACTGCTCAGGGAAATGATGTGCTTGGATATAAACAGCAGCTCTATGGGATAGGTTGGCCCTAGTGAACCTGTTGGCATTACTGTCACATCAAGTGAGACCGCAAGGATTTGGCCATGCTTCCTCTTGCCGATATCAGCCATTCAGTCTCTTCTGTGTAATATTGTCTTCTCTGTGGCTGTAGCCAAATGATGGAGGTGGAAGTGGGATGGGAAGACCAGCAGGGGCTGGAAGGACTGTCTGGACCATCTGGCTTAAAGCACAGTGAGCTGGAGAAAGCCTGTGAGAAGCCACTGAGATAGCAGAGGCAGATGTATGAGGCGAGGTGGAAAGGTTGGATTTGTTTGAGCCTGAAGATGAGAAGGACAAGGAGGATCTTGCTGCTGGCTTCAGCTACTGATGAGGGAACTGAGAGGCCGGAGCCGGAATGTCCTCAGAGACACACAGCACCAGGACAAGAGGCCAGGGGCACAGGGTGCAGGAGGGGCAATGCTGACGAGGTATAATGAAAAAGCATATTTATAACAAGCGGTGTGGTCCCAAGACAGGGCAGTGGTGGGGCAATCTCTGTCTCTGGAGGTATTAAAAACTCAGCAGGATGGGGCCCAGGGCAACATGACCTAAATTTGAAGTTGGCTCCTTTGTGCAGGGGAGGAGGAGCAGAGACCTCCAGAGGTCCCATCCTGCCTCAGTTGTGCTGCTGTTTTGGTGCTGATTTGAAAAGAAGAGGAATTAAACCTTACTAGCGTTCTGCAGGGAAGCTGTGGGAGCCGCACTCTGCCTCACCAGAGAGTTGTGTCTCAGACTAAGGCACAACAGGTGACTGCTTTCTTGGTTGTGCTAAAGGTTTGAAGGGTTTTCTGGATCTCTTAGACTGAGCAATGACAATGACTCTGTCCCCTGCAGCCCAGCAACAGATGAGAGTCTCCTACAAGATGGTGTGTTGATTCCTAGAGATGTTTTCAGAGACGGGGCAGGAGGGGCTGCGTGAGCATTCAACGTGTGAGTGGTCCCCCCTGCCCTGCACACCCCGAAGAGAGAAAAGCAAGAAAAAAACAAAAGGGAAGAATTCTCCTCAGTGTCTGCCTGGGACCTGGCCAGGCTGCAGGGAATTTCAAAGTAATGCTTCAAAAAGGGGTTTTTGTTATTTTTTTTTTTCTGTTTGTTTTTAAAAATTAATTCAAATGAAAAGAAAGTTTTCACATGTTGGGTTTGTTTTTTTAAAAAAGCTCTCAAATAATTAGAGTACTCAAAATAAACAGGCTCTTCATGCTTTATTACTTGATGTGTATTATGGCTCCATTAATGCACTGCGGCATTTCTGCCATTTTCCGTATTTCAAAATGTTTTAAAGATGGGACTCAAATCATTAACATTAATTGCCAGCAAAACAGAAACAAACCTTCTAAAAGGGAAATCATTTTATAGTTCTAATTTGATTAAGTAGTAAAGCTCATTGTTTCCATCTTAGGTGGACAGTAAAAACACAAGTAAAGTTAATATTCATTAATCTTAATGTGCAGGCCAGGTAATTACATTGCCCATTGCGGCGGTGAGGACTGCGTGACTCTCACTTGCTCTGTCGCTGTATGTTTGCACACCCTTCGGGTAAACAGGAAAGAGAGGAGGGTTTGGTGCTAATTAGAGAAATTAAATTCGCTTTCCAAAGGGCTCCTGATTTTAGTTGTGTGCTCAGGACTGTGGATGCAGAAACGGATGTGGCCAAAGACCAGGAGTGGGTGAGCCGCTCCGGAAGGAGCTGTGCCTTACACATGCAGAAGTACATGTGTAGGCATGCACACACCTGCACAGAGAGTTACACATGTGCTCTCCCCGTGAGGTGTTCATCTGCCACACAGAAATCTTTCCACATTTCCAAAATGACTTTTTTTCCCATGCTTTTGTCTTCTTGACCCTTTCCTTTCAGCCTTTAAACAAATCCAGCTGAGACATGGACCATCCTACCGCTGTGAGCAGGACCTGCACCGCACTGTCACTGGCATGAGCTGTGGGACCGACGTGTCAGGGGCATTGCTGGAAGCTGTCTTGAGCTCAGGAACTTTGGGGGCTGCTTCTGCCCTGCTGTGACTCTTCCTGTGCAGAACATGACAAGGGGACAGAGCAAAGATGGGGCAGAGCAGGCCCGAGCATGTTGGCTGGCAGGGAGGAGAGGCTGCCGACCAGGAGAGCTTTGCAGCCGGTGGAGGATTGCCTCTCCTTGGCTGCTGGTTCAAACCCAGCTCAGGACTGCCGTGTCTGGAAGGCTTTGCCTTCAACAGTTTTACTTGCCATGTGCCTGTAAATCTGCTCACTTCCATCACCGCATAGAGCACTTGTCAGCATCTTGGCTGGTAGAGACTGGGCTTTTCTGTAGGAAAGATGCTTTTACAGGGCAGATGTAGATACATATGTGGAAGAATGATCATGACAGTTGCCCAGGGCAGATAAGACCCATCACTTTGCTAAGTCAGAACCATGCCAGGTGCAGAGAACTTCCATGTCTCCGACTTGCCTGTGCCTGCATTGAGCCCTTTCTAACCACGGGGGCTTCACGTGACAAGCTGAGCGTTGCACTGTGTCTGTGCGAGTGCCAAGCCTGGCTGGGATCTGCTAAGCCAGGGCAGGGTTGGCCCCGCAGCCCTGCAGACCAGGCTAGCTGGTGGTGAGCAGGTGCTAAACCTGAGACCACTAGATCCGCACTGACCCAAATTAAGATGAGCTACTTCCAAGACTGGTTGTGCTGGGTAGGAGCAGATTTAGAAATTTTCTTGCCTCCTCTCAGTCGACCCAGTGAAGAAGAAAAGAGCCCCGGAGGTTCACAAGTCTACCATTTGATTTCCCCACCAAGCCTGCTCAGCACCTTGCAGGATTGGCCCTCCTGCATCCTGCCTTTTAATTGCTGACTGATTGTAATGTAGGATTTTGTTTTTCCCTATAATGACTCTCGGGGCCCCCAGATGTTCTCCTCAAGTGTGGTTGCGTCAGCACTAGAGACTGAATGACTGATACCAGCAATTTTTACAGCTTGAAAGAAGAGAAATATGTGAAGGGGATTTAATTTAGCTCCAATATTGTGTCTTCATCTTCAAGACTCTACAAGAAAATGACACCAAAAGGTTATTTTACAATGAGAGCTGGGAGAATTAGCCTGAGAGAGGAAGAGATCACCAAGCTGGCTTTCTAATATCAGTTCATTACAGAGAACACGTTTGCACAGCCACTTTACTGCTGCTGTTAATTTAAACCTAGATGATTAAAAGCTGTAATTGCATCATTTTAAATAAATATCTGCTATCTGGATTATTATTTTTTTAATTAGTGTGGATCTGTCGAATGTTTTTATCCTTCTGATTGATTTGTTTATACTGTATTTATTTATAATTCATTGATCCCCCTGACCCTGCTGTCTCCTGAGCCTGCAGTTTGGTCATGATTCTAGAAAATGGAAGATGACCGAAGCAGGAAAGAGCAAAAGGTACTGGGTCAGCTCTCCCTTATGAGCTCTCTGCAGCTCTCCTTCTTCGCCTCCTGACCCGGCTGCTCTCTTGCTCTTTGCTCTTCCCCAGGGCTATGGGAGAGGATGAACAGCCTGGAGGACTGGCTGTCAGGGAGGCAGGATGGGGGAAAATTCAGTTGTCATCCAGCAAACCTCAGGATGTGGTGCTGGAGCATTCCATAACCCCAAGGTTTCATCCTGTGTGTTAGGACCCACTCCTTAACCATTGCTTCACAGGCAGGAACCTGCTCCTCTGTCTCTGGGGGAGTCTCTAAAAATGTAAAATTTCACTGGCAGAAGACATGATTTCCTGGCAGGCTGGGTTACATGGGCTGGAAGTCGCCCTTCCAGGGCACAAGCCCCCACTGTCCCGATCAGAGTGCAAAGCGTATTTCTAAGTCTAGCTGTCTTTCATAACACCACCAGAGTGTGACTGTTAAGTAAAATCCATAATAAGCACCCAGACCCACGCTGAACCAGGATGCCCCATTTCATGAAGTTGTCTGGCAGGGGCAAGGCGGTGCAAGCAAGAATAACCTGTAGATCACCATCTTGATGTCCAGGGCACTCCTGATTGCTGTTCAGAGGCTGTGCTGAGGGGCAGGTGTGAGAATGTGCTGAGAATAATCAAGCGGCCGCTTGCTCCTGTGGAACTCCAGGGCATCTCTGCCGACGCAGTTATCTCCTATCACATGTAGTATCTGCAGGACAGGGACTGTCACTTGCTCTGGCTTTGTGCTGCACCCACTACGGGTGGTTTCTGACTGTTGACAAGGGCCCTGGGGCACCCTGATAACACGGTGCATCACGATGAATAGTCTGCCCGCCTGGCAAATACTGAAAGGCTTCCAAAAACCTGACTTTGCCTCATTTTCTACCGTCTTTGGAACGCTTAAGGAGTGGATCAGGCCTTCAGCATTACAGAAGAGGAGTCTGCCTGTGTCCCCTGGCTACAACACAGTCTGTGGCCTCAGTGTATCAGTGCTGCCTGCTGGTGAATGGCTTTTCCTCTAGCAATGTGCCGGGCACAGCACCACAGCTGCATCATGGGGCGGGAGGACAGCCTGGTGACAGCACATTGCCAGAAAGGCTTCTGCAAGGGGAACACCATTACGGGGCAAGCTGCAGTGCCGATGGAGTGACAGGGCAGTGGATGGACAGCCCTCCCAGGTAAATGTGCTGGAATGATGCTTGTGCATCCATACAGAGCGTTTCCAGGACTTGCTGGAGAGGAAGCTATCAGAGCAGCTGCTCACGGCGCGCTGGCTACCAGCAAAAAGGGAGCACAGCGTTGAAGGAAACCTCCCGGAACAGCATGTTCAGTTGCCTGACCTCACTGTGCAACATGGATATAAATTTACTTTTGGAAGGCCACGTAAGGGGCACCCAATTGTGTTGCATGCAAGATACGCAGCTCCCCTCCAGCTTCAAAGCTTATGTTGTTTAGCACAAAAAGAGAGGACATCCTAAGGACATAGCAGGAAGGAATCAAAGAATAGAAACCATAGAGGCTTCATCCATGTTCTCCCTGTGAATCCTCCATCTGGCCAGCCAGAAAAAAAGGCAGATACTAGATATGGACTTACCAGAGCCTGATTTCATGGGTACTGGAGCAGCCCCGGGCAAGTTCAGCACTGGATGAATGGGGTAGGTGAGGAGATGGCCATGACTTTGTAGCAGTATTAGAGAGAATTATAGTCTGCAGCAAACAAGCCGTTTTGGCCATTCAGAAAGGGTAATTACACTTTGGGATCTCTGGGGTGTATTTTTCTTGTTGGCCAGTAATCAGTCTGTGTATTCCTTTCTTCTCATTTTAATTAAAAATATTGGTTTGCCATGTTCACCAGGCTGCTGGCTTGCTCTGCCCTAGTACAAGCGCTTAATAGCCTTTTGTAATTGGCTGAATTGTCTATTAGTAAAGAAGTCTTGTAGTCTAGTGAGCATCTTTGAAGTGCTTACTGTTCTATCTGACACAAAGCTGAGGGCTCCTGCCTTCGGGAACTTACAGGCAAGAGGGTTGTTAAAGACAAATCAAGATGGTTTTACATAAGAATAGTAATGTGCTCCTTGGGAAATGTGAAAGGGGTGGGCTGGGATGAGCCACTGGCATTTTGCAGTTGTCCATAGCAGCTCTGCTGTCTTGAATGCTTTCAGTTTGACAAGTGGAACTAGGTTTGAAAGTCCGTGTCTTATTGATTTTACCGAAGAGAAAACAGAAGCTTGTAGAAATCGCTTTCCCTAATGAATTTCCTGTTGCAACCTTTGCCTTTGGTGCGCTGATTGTGCAACTGATGGTCATTGTGCAGAAAGGTAGAAATGCTGTTTGAAAGCCTTCATCTCTTCAGGCAGCTCCCAGCTGGCAGCCAGGGCACTGCTGGTCTGACACGTTACTGACCATGAATGTTCTGACAGCTAGAAAATCCCATGTGGGAAGGAGCTCTGTGGAGATTGTCCAGGCAGGGTCAGCACCCGGACTGGTTCTCTGTCCTGGGCCCTAGCCAGATTTGTGTGCTCTGGGTTCAGTTTTGCTCCAAGGCATTGGTGTCACCCAACTTGTTTTTTAAAGGCTAAAAAGTTGTGCTATGATATGGAAACACGAAAACTTTGAGCTCTGGAAACAAGCAAACCCTATAGCTGTTCCCTGCAGTGCACAGCGAACCTGTGAGACCCTCTTCCCTTGTCCTGGGTTGCACCTCTCCTGGTCTTGAGACCTATCTCCTCTTTGGCTTTGGGAAGAGCAGCAATCCGCTCTTCCACTTACCAGCACCCCTTGGGGAAGGGAACAGCCTCCACATGTTCACCCAAGAGCCCAGCCTGAGCTGGAGTGAAACCTCCCTAGGTACGTGCCGGCTGTCAGTGCTCCCCAGCTGAGTACCTGTGCCCCAGTGCTACCTGCCCCACTCTTTCCTCTTTTGAACAACAGCAACAGAGACATCAGCCTGGAACTGGGACTGGCCCCTGGGGGCTGCAGCCCCGGGGTGCCAGCACGCAGATATCTCACCCGGTATTTATGTTGGAGTTGTTTATTTATTGGTTCACACCATCTGCCCTTTGATGTGTGTGTGGAGGAGGGCTGGCTAGTTCTGAGGTCCTGGTGCTGTTTCTGCTGGTGGCTCTTCATACCCCCAGGGATGTCACTGTGGCGCAGCCCTGGAAAGGAGGGAGAAGCTTGACGTTGGCATCCTTCGAGGGGAGCTGACTGACAAGGGGCCTGCCCTGGGCTGTCTTGCTCTCAAGGCTGTGCTGCTGCTGCAGGTGAATGGCAAGTTTTCCAGGTGGCAGGATGGCATCCTCTCCTTCACCTTTATGGTCCCTCCTGGACAGCCACTCCAAGATCTTGGCATGGATCCTGGGGTTATCCTGTGAGAAGGGCAACAACATAGTTGTTTTTGCAGTCCAAGGCAATGAACATGCCTCTGCTATAGCTGTCAGGGCTCCTTGAGCATTGTTGCTGCATAACACATCTCCCACCATTTCCACCACACTTTCCAGGACAATTTGAGCAGATGTTCTGGAGAAGTCCCGCTTCTGGGCTAGCAAGGTGATGGTGTGAATTTCTTCTGCATCACCTGCAGCTTTGTTTCCTTGCGTCCCTGTGACAGCAGTCTCACCAGGGCTTGGCATGGTATCTCGCTTTTCTTCATCTCCCCGACAGCCTTCTGAAGGGTATCCATGCCGTAAATCCTCTCCTTCTAGTTGCTGCTTTCCAAATGCTGCAAGCAGGTTTCGGGGAGAACAGCTCCTGCCTTTTCCCCACACTCTTCTGCTGAGAGTTCCAGTTCAAACATGTTGTTTGAGCCCAATTTTCCTCTTTGCTGTTGGCCTCTGTCATTCCAGGGATGGTGGGATTTCCTTCCAAGGACCCTAAACCAGGAGCAAGAGAGTATTACTGGGCATCCCTGCCACTAAGCCATACCAAGGGGATTGAGATGTCAGGGCAGCAGCTTCGGGCCTCTCCTGGCAGGGTGCATGAAGCCCATGGAACAGCCCCATATGGAACTAGCCATTGTGGGGTTGGTGCGACCCTGGCTGTGCTGGGGGGTCAGCCGGTGGGGACCCACATCGATGTGGTGGTGTCCCACTGCCACAAGCAGCTACCGCTCTGCTTGCAGGGTGATCTGAGCTTCCAAGGTCCAGGACCACTTCTTGCAGCTGGGAGGAGAAGACATCAGCACAGGTAGCATCACCTCCAGACCCCACTGCCTCCTGGGGGTGTTTATTCAAGCTGTGGAAGGTGCAGTCTCCCACACCCTGGAGCGCTGGTGTCTGGGAAGCGGTGACTGCCACATGTTGTGCCGAGGTGCCACCACCATGGGCCGTCTGGTACCCTGAGCCTTTAACTGCACACAGCCCTTCCTACCTCTGCTCCTGCTGCTGCTGCTTAGACTGTGAGGTTTTGGAAGAGCTGGGTGAATAAGGACTTGTTTTGAATGTTGAACAATAGCAAAAACCATTGCCAGGGGAAGAAAATTTATGTGGAAGGAATTTCTTACAGGTTGCCGTTAGAACAAACCTCACTGTGTTTAACCCTAGATGGAAAAGTTCACTTACTTTCATGTTATTAAACTTTCTTCTAATCTGTTAAAAACTGTCACTCTGACATGAGAAATGACCTTTAGAGATCAAAAGCGGGCACATAGTTTTGGGGAAATATCTTTGTCAGTGCAGCAGCACTGCCTGCATCCTTGCATGGCTCTGGCCCCGGAAAGTTCTGCTCTGGGGAAAGCCCCTCTTTGCAGGACCCCTGTCTCCAGCCCATCTCCCTGTGGTGAGGTCGTAGCCAGCGCTCGGACAACCCCTGGCACAGAGGACACCCGTCTGAGCTTACAGGCAGAGCCCATCAACAGGGCAATCTGTGCTCTTTGGCTCTCTCTGCTGGCTGCAGTCACCCCATTCCTGGGCGGGTGCGCGGTGATGTCCCCCCACATCCCACCCTTCGGGGAGCAGGCTGGCTTGGGGAGCAGAGGTGTGGGGAAAGAAATACTGTCTGAGCCTCTGGGAAGAACCACAAACCTTGACAAGCACAAGAAGAAAAATAAAAAATATAAAATAAAAAAGCCTTGCAAATGTGACAGCCAGTTTCCAGGGGGATCCTTTTTCTTCCTTAAACCCCAGTCCCGAGGAAAAGGAGAGATTTTCCTTGAAGGCAGAAGACAGAGCTGTGTAAGGGAGCAAAGGCTCTACCTGAGGGCACAGCAGTGCCGGGCCTCTTGTTGCGCCGGGAGACATTCACCGGCTTCTGCTCTGTGCCTGCGGGAATCTCCTAACAAGGGTTGAGGGACCAGAGAGGGAGGGCCTGGGAGCATCTCCTGGCTCTCCTCCTGGGAATGCTTTTCCAGGGCTGGAGGCCAGGAGCGTTTGCTCCCTCCGCACTGAGGAGCGCAGCAGGCCGCCGGCTGCCAGAGCCAGCTGAGCGGAGGGGGAGGCAGGCAGCGAGGAGCATCGGGAGGGATGCTCTGGTGTTGGCTGCTGGACCAAGTCCCTTTCCCTCTGGTCCAGCAGCCAACCCAGGTGATGAGTAAAGTGTGAATTTCAATGCATCATTTTATGCTTCCTCAGGGAAGCTCTCCATAGGAAATAGCGGGGACCTTCATTACATTCATTTTATTAAGCAAATGAGCAGACGGGTTTCTTTGTCAGATGATGTTGGAGGTATTAATTCATGGCACAAACTGGCATTTGTACTGTAAGTATAAGAAAAAATGAACTTGGTGATTTTTTGGTGACCTTTTTTTTGTGTTCTACAAGTTGTTTATGGGGTAAGTCTCCTGACACTGGGATCCAAAAGGTCTTCTGAGATACTCACAGCATTTGACCAAACAGCTATTCTGGAAAGTGCAATTAGGTGTTAACAAAAAGTAACAAATAGTTCTGCAATAAAACAAAGACAAAGGAGAAGAAAATGCTCAGTGTGAGTGTTATTGCATTATTCTGGTGAGACGCTGTCGAAGAGTCAGAAAGTGTTCAGAGAGCAGAGAGTACAGTTTGTTCCTTTATCATAATAACTTTTATTGCCTAGGTATAGCTTTTCTCACCCTGGTCAATAAATATCCTGCTGCTTTGCTTTCAGAGAATCGGGACTCGGTTGCAGCAGCAAGTGCTTCTTTCTGAACGCCTGGTGCTGACCCATGCCGGGGCCAGGGATGCTCCGGTGCTCCCGGGAGGTGCTGGGATTGGGCAGGAGGAAAGGGGAGGAGATCCCTGTGGTGAGAGCAGAGATCTGGGAATCCGAGATGCTCCCGCTGGCTGCAGATCAGAGCGATGGTGTGATGATTGCTACGAGCCACAGAGGCAGAGTAAATGCGAAGGCAGCACAGAGCATCTTACAGGCTCTTCTGGCTGAAGGGTAGTTGTGCCCATGGGTCCAGGATCTTGGTCTTTTCTGCGGAGCCAGAAGGAGAAAGCTGGTGCCAGAGTGGGCCCAGGCTATGAAATCTGGATCCCACAAGTGTTTCCTCTGCACCACAGTTAGGATCACTACAAGCTATCTGTCACCAACAAGCCTTATGGGCCAAGGAAGACTTGCCTTTTTTACCACTTTGGAGCTCACATAAAAAATAATCCTGGCCTGCTTGCTGGTTTGAATGACTCTCCCTGGCATCATCAGTCAGAAGGTTTTCTGCTGGGCATGGCTGAGAAGCTCATCCCTGACTTCCCATTGGGAAAATGTGTATTTCCAGGCCTTATACAACCTCTTCTGGTTTTCATTAAAAACAGCTCTTCAGACAGCTGTTCCAAGCCCTCTTATGTGGTTCCTCATGGACATTACCATGCATTGCCTCGGGTGAATCACCGGGTTGAAGGTACCTGCTGGCGTGGGGATTGCTCTGGGTCTGCCCATGACACTGAGTGCAAGAGGGGAGATGAATCAGCCGCGTGTGGATCGTCACAGCCCCTAACCTCCCTCGGGCCAGTGCTGAGGCTGCTCGTCCGTGGAGCCTCGGCTCCGAGCTGCAGAGAACATCGCTTGAAAACCTCTCACAAGAAATGCTCTCCCGTTCGGCAGCTCTGGCCCGTGGGAGCTGACTGTACCTGTGTGCTCAGCCCAGGCTCAGCCTTGCCCGGCAAGTCTTCTCAGCGTGGAACGCTGTTTTGTGGCTGTATGGCCAGGGATTAAATACAGTCACTTCACCTCTTTACCCCACAATTCCCACCTATCAAAGAGAAACAATATATCTTTCTTTGTCTTTCTAGTCTGTTTAGCTCAGCAGGGCAAGACCGTCTCCTGCATGGTGTTTGTATGGCACCCAGCACCTGGGTCTGCTGGCGCTGCCGCAGTGCAATTACATGTGGTGATCCTGTATTTAATGCCCTGGGAGCCGTCTCCCCAAACTCCAGGAGCTCCTGAGTTGACGGAAGGAACAGGTTTGTCTTTCTGCCTCTGAACTGAGGACATTCACACATACCTCCACCAGTATATCTTCATTAAGCTTTGCAGAAGCTGCCGTGACGTGATACCAGCTGTATGGCTGAAACAGCCTGGCGTAGCGTGTGAATCACTCTGTCTTTAATTCCTGCGTGTCCGTGAGGATCATCCGTATCCCTGTTTGTGATGGGTTTCACTCCAGCAAATGGCAGGATTAAACTCCCTTCAGAAGTGCTGGCTGAGCGTAGTGACCAAGAGGAAAAACCTCAGGCGAGTAGTTGCCTATTTATATCCCATGAAAGATGGATTCAGTGCATGAGACTATTCCAGCCCATGACACCTCCATCCCCTTTCTGTTCCTGTAGTCGCTGTCTTGAGGCTGTCTCAGCACTGAAGAACTAGCTGCTTTTTGAACACTATGTGGAACCTCAGTCAAGACAGGAGCGAGCAGCCAGGGATGGGGAGGTCTCTGCGTTACTGAATCCCCTAAAATCTGCTCCCTTGACAATGCACAGCAGCAAAGGAATCAGACGTGAGCCAGGAACATTGCTCTCTCCTCAGAGAGTCTGTCTTCTCACTTTCGAATGGCGCTCTGTTCTCACCCTGTCTGCTTTTAGGGCTAAGAAATGATCTGCATTACCTGTGGTTCTCAAATGTCTTTTTGGAGGCTTCCCCCTAACAGTGCCAGCCTTTGCCCTCTCCCAGGATGCGCTAATCCCACGACCTCCACAGCTGCACCCCCCACAGAAATCCAGTGGGTGAAAAGGGGTCTCCTGCAGCACAGGCAGCAGCTGCGGGTGCCCGGCTCTGAGGAGGGAGGGCAGCATCCAGCCCTGCCTATGGGCTCGGGGGGGACGGTGCCCACAGCTCCCCTCCCCAAACACGTCCCCTGCCACCCTCGCCTCTGCCAGTCGGCGTTGGAGCAGCCCGGCCGAGCCCTGCGGTAATAGATCGTGGCAGGGCTGGTATTTCACGCTGGCACTGCTGTAGTTCCCAACGACGAGGGACTTGCCTGCTCCTAACTCTAATCCAACGAACCCCTGCCTACAGGGAACGGGACCAAGAATAAAGGCAACGGCCCACGAACTGATCAGCCACAGACTGACCAGAGGCGACTTCACATGCCCTTGGCTGGGGAACCCACCTCCACCGGGGTCGTGCTCAGCCCTCTGCCCTTGAACATCTCCAAGATCCCCATTTTTCACCTTTCCTTCACATATGATGGCTACAAAGTGTTCGTTACCTTTAATCCTGGACGATGAATTTCTCATCAGTGACACCTGTCCCCGTGCAGCATGCATGCTCTGCGGCTCCAGCTCACCCACGATTGCGTGTCACAAAGCAGCGCGGCCAGAAAGGGAAGAGACTCTGCAAAAGCACGAAAAATTTCTCTTCCACTGAGAGAAGCAGATCTTTTTTCCCAATTCTATCTCCTACCCTACTGAACCTTTTAATATTGCCTTTAAAGGTGATGCAGAGGGTAGAAAAACCTGTTGTAACCTGTTCATTAGATGGAGAGGGGCTGATGGCAAGCAGTTAATATCTCAGCCTTACAGGGATGCGAAACCTCCCCCTGTGCAGCAGAACAAAGGAGAACTTTCCGAAGGAAACCCAGAAGCAGTGTTCCCCGGGGATGTTGCAAGGGGTAAGATAAGCCAGGTAAGAAAGCCTTTTAGTGTTTGTGGCTGAAGAGGGAATGAGGTAGGTGTGGGGTGAACTTGTACTGTGAGCCACTTTTACGATCCCCATTGCTTGGAACACACAGCTGTGATTTGTATTGATGTCTCTGGTGGTAAATCCTCCAGGCTGACTGAAGTGCCAGCGCTGAGGATTTGACTCAGCCACAATTACACGGATTTGATATCTCAAGCACCACTGTGTCTCCAAGTGCCTTAGAAAGACCACAGCAAAAAAAAAATACCTTTAAGAGGTACTCTGTGTGTGCACGTATGCGTGCGTGTGGATGCTGTTTGCTGCTGCTGCCCTGAGACAGGCGACATTTCAAAGACAAGCAGTCTTAGAGAAGTGACTTAGATTTTCTCATTGACCACCAAGTCTCAGCATCACCCTTTGAAACATAAACTTTATTGCAACAAAGAATTAAAAATAGTACATCTGAAAGAGCTGCAGAGTGCATGTCATTAAAGAACTAGTCAGAAATCACAACTCAAGCAAATCGTGTACAATTGGAACAGAAAGTTTTATTAAAACAAGTGGAAATCAAACTCAAATCTTCCTTGTTTGTTTAATTTCACCGTAACCATGGATCATGTATTTACAGTCTTCGCCTCTTATGGTGAAGGTTCTGCTCAGGGTGGGGGGCTAGGAAGAAGGCAGGGATGGATGGGGAGAAGAGGTGGGTTTCAAAAGCTAACAGGATGTGAAAGTTTTCCAGAAGAAGTTCTTGCAGCCCGCTTTGCGTTCCCGGGGTGCCAGAGCGGGGTTTGAGTTAGCCGAGCGCTCCAGCTCCAGTCTCACTTCGTCCTGCTCAGCCCCTCGGGACAAGTCCTCAGACTCCAGGGCTTCATTTTCTGTCTGGCTTGGCTCTGAGAGCAGTTCTGCCAAAAAGTACTTGGCCAGTTCCTTGGGGAAGAAAAGAGAGAAAGAGAGAGAGGGAGACCACAGTTACTCCTTGGATTTTGGGGGCTCACCGCTTTGTCTCTCTAGGACACCTTTGTGCCCAGATTAGAGAGACGCAGAACTCTGGAGAAGAAGGGGAGCCCCGTTTTCCAAGGTGCCCAGCCTGACAGCTGCTACGCAGCAGCTGCGCCTACGAAATAAAGTGGAGCAGAAGAGTGGAGGGGACTACCTGGTGTGGGGAAGAGACCACTGTCCTGGCCATGGCAGGGAATGAACTCATCTGAACACCACATCACCTTCCCTTCCCTTCCCGCTGCTCCAGCACACTGTGCCGGACTCAGCGAGGATGCTGCGAGGCTGCTGCTGAAGCGACGCGGGAAAGGTCTTTGGGGGAGCTCGCAGGGGAGCCTGGCTCGGGTCACCCTCTCACTGGGGGTTGCTTTCCCTCTTGTCCCTCCAAGCCCTGCTTATTCCCCTGCATGGATGAGGACACCTTCGTTCTGCGCAGGGGCGGCTCCCTTGGTTCAGCGCCCTGGAGAAGCCCTGGAGAGCTTCACAGGGGGCTCTGCCCTCTGCCCCTGTAGCGGCTGCTCCTCACCCCCCACCAGCACCCAACTGGGCTGGGCTGGGGGCCGTCTCCCCTCGGCATCTCCAGCTCAGCCCCGGCAGGGAACCAGGGGGTCTGTCAGGGAACCGGGGTGTGCAGCAAGCAACTGGGGGGCTGAAATGGGGACATTGGGGAGGTCCGGTGAGGAACTGGAGGTATGCACTGAGGGCATTGGGGTGTCCAGTGGGGAACTGGAGATGCCTGCAGCAGGGTCTGAAGCTGAGGGTCTGCAACAGGGGTGTCGGGGGCTCTGTCAGGGAAATGGAGAGTCCTCAGTGGGGAGTTTCAGGGGTGGTCTGGAGGAGCTGCTGGGCTCCGCAGCGGAGCAGCGGAGGTCCGCAGCCCCAGAGGGGCTGCCCGAGGGGTGCCCGTCGCGGCCTCCCCGTCGCGGGGCTCTCACCTGCTTCCCGGCGGCGGCAGCCAGGGACTTCTGCAGGAACTGCCGGAGCCGCGGGTCCGACGGGGCGGCCGAGACGGTGCCGAGGGCCAGGGCGATGGAGAGCAGGGCCAGGGCGCACTGGAGGCGGCACGACAGCATCTCGCCGGCGGGTCGGGCGCGGGGAGGCGGCGGGTAAGCGCTGGCTGCTCCGCTGCGGCTCGGCTCCGGCGTTGGGGATCTCCTCGCCTCCCGCCGCCTTTATAAACCCTTCTCCTGACGTCAGGGCGGGGGCGCCCCCCTCGCCCCGCGCCGCCGGGGGTGGGTCCCTGCCCGGCACGGGGCGGGGG
>Ga0065711_1030564_pt1 | contig 32130 bp, 28 predicted proteins | sample Hoacrofraction12_FD_59098 | JGI IMG/M metagenome (GOLD analysis project Ga0065711, IMG submission 59098) | Hoatzin crop microbial communities from Cojedes, Venezuela - Epithelial fraction 12 v2 (version 2) | ecosystem: Host-associated > Birds > Digestive system > Esophagus > Crop | place... | reverse complement strand
GGGGGGGGGGGGGGGGGGGAAGGAACGGCCACGAAACAGAGATGGATACATGTCAGTGTCCCCTAGGCAGTGGGCACAGGCACCCTGTGGGTGCCGGCTGCGAGAAATGCTCAGAAGGAAGTCGGGAGGCAAACGCGGTTCCTCGGACCTGGTGGTGTAAGTTGAAGGGCTCGTGGAGAACCGCCGTGACGCGGATTTATATCTCTTTGCAGGCAGCGGCTGCGGGCTCCAGGACAGCTGGTGTCTCTTCACAGAGCTGGTAAGGCTGGGGCAGGAAAATTCTCTTCCCTGCGTCCGCTCGTCTTCCTTCCCAGTTTTTTTTGAGATGTCTGAATTTAGGCAGGTGCTTTCCTTTTAAACGGGTAGATTTCAGTGTTGGTCCGTGGTTTTTATATGTGATGTCATAGCTTCCTGCTTCACGATGCCTCAGCCTTACTCTGCGTGGCTTGCTGTGGTGTTTGGAGAGGGGGGAATGGTGGGAATAATGTAGTAAAAGCGCCTTGAGGAAGCGCAGGATCCTTTAGTACTAATAGATGGGAGAGAGAAGCAGTCTTGCTGGAATGAAGAACAGTAGGTGTTCAGTAGTGAGAGGCTGGGTCTTAAAATTCCTCGAGAAACAACTGCCAGCCTAGCAGGAGGGGAGCACTGCTCTGCTTTTGCTGAGATGTTGATCAGAATACAGTTGCTTGACGGATAATCTGAATTCTAGAGTGTTTTTTCAGCTGCTACAGAGTCTGGAGCGGTGTCCTGGAAAGAAACAGTCACTGGAATGAAGATCTATTTCATTATGTGTTTCTGGATCCACGCGCTCTGTGCGTGGCTTTTACTATACAGAAACAGATGTTGGTTCCCTACCCTGGAGAACTTATGAAGTAAAAGGGAAGGAGGGGTGTGAGAAGAGGCATGACGTGTAATTAAAGAGGTCAGAGTGGGGACCGGTTGTGTCACATTAATATAAAATTATGTTAATTCTGTATTTAACAGGTTAAAATGACAGGTGCCACCTTTCTTAATTCCTGTTTAGGATAATGTTTTGATGTTGTATCTTGGTAATCTCAGGGAGACGTCATTCACAGTGAATGATGCTTTTTCCTCCAAAGAAGAACGAAGGGAATCCGTGAGGGGCAGCGGAGAGGAGGGGCATGTTTCTGGAGGAACCACACTGATCAGGAGATGAGGGTTAACATCAGCTGATGAGGTGAGGGAAGTACTGCACGCCTGCTCAAGACTGAAATGACTCGCCAGTTCTGGGGTCTCTGCTAATGTCAGTTAGGTTTTTCTTCTTCGCTGTGCTTCCAACCTGTTGCTTGCTTTCCTGCAAGATGGTATGTTTTGCAAATATCCGTGTTTTGAAGGACCTTGATGATCTTAAAAGATAAGCAATAATCAAAATATTTAGCTTTTTAAAATGGTTGAGGAATCTGTGTGAAAAGAGCTGCCAGTCTCAGTCCCATTCTTAGTGAATTGGTTTGTGTGTTGCAAAATTGCTTACCATGTTTGGTATTCGGGATGCTTTAACGAAGGAATCGGTGAGTTTACCCCTCCCAAGTGATACCGCATTTGGGATTGTAACTCTTTGGAAATGATTGGGATGGTGTCTGTCTTCCTGGCTGTTAATTGCAAACTTCTCACCAAAACATGAGAAGGAAAGGAAACTTCAAAAACAAAAATCCTAAGGAGTCTCGCAACTTTATCTTCAGTGATGAAGGTAAGGCACCTTATATTTTGGTGTATGTGGTCCTACAGGTCTTCTAGCTAAATCAGTGGTGGTCCTGGTTGGTGATCTGGATCATGCTGGTTATCCTAGATCCTATCCTAGCTCAAATGGATAGGATACAGAGACTTTGCAACTGACAGGTAGGTGGACAAATAGCTTCATTGTATGTCATGAACGCAGTGTCCCAAATGTCCCTCAAGAGACGGAGAGGTGTTGGCACTTCAGGTTTGTACCCTCAGCAACACAAAGATTTGTTTAAACTTCTTTCTATGCTACCTTTTATCACACGGTCAAGATTTTAGATAGATAAATCTTATGCAGGGTAAGTATCTGGGAGTATTGGGGAAAGTCTCACTTGTCAACTGCGTTAGTGTTGACACCTGGTAGGGAAGAGGAGGATATTGTCCTGCCACATCTATTTTGTCTCTGAGGAAGTCTCAGCTTTTTTTTTAAAGTGGAGTGCAACAAGTTATATTGGTAACAGGGCAATTCTCTTTCTGGCTTAAGGAAAAAAAAAAAAACCCTAGGAGAAATGAAAACATACCTGGTTTATCAGATAGGAGAAAAGAACATAGCATATTGGTATTACTATGACTAGGAGAACTGTTGTTGCTGCCCAGTCAGTGCAGTATTTCCTGTCTGGGAAGTATCTGATGATTCAGAGGTGAGAGAAAATGTCCATAAAGCGGCAGCCCTTTTGTTCCAGGGAAGAAATCTTCCTGATCCTCAGAAACAGGAAATATCGGGGCTTTTGTTGTGTTTTGTTACAAATGTTAATCATCATATATTTTGCTTTTTTTTTCCCTGTGAGTTATCTGTGCCTGTAAGTTTCTGCGGGAGTAACATCCAAGTAGTCTAACGTGACATGCTAGATAAGAGCTTTGCAAACAGTCCTGAGAGGTGTTTTGGGTGTTACTAGCCTCTTCAGAAAGTTGAGTTTGGAAAGACAGAGCCCTGAAGGAGAAAAACCTTGAGTGCCGTGAGACATACTTTCCTTAAAAAGCCATTTTTTTGAAGCCAAATGAAGCGAGACCTGCTTAGAGTCCTGCTAGGTGAATCTGACAGGTTTTTACTAACGCTAGAGCAAATAGTAATACACCAGAGCTACAGGAGTGTGACCTGAATCTAGCCTTTCTCGTGCCTCACCAAGAGAACGGCAAACCCTGACAGCTAAAGTTTTGCAGATCTGTCGGAGGCGTTGTCGAGGAAGAGCCATTCTTCAGGCTGTTGTTCCTTTGTCACTGGGAGTGGTAGGATGAGACCAGCTTGAGAATCAAACTTTCACCTGGAGGGTGCTTGCAAGGCTGGCTCCAGAGGTGATGGAGAGAGCCTCAGATGGCATCGCTTGTCGCTGCTCAGGGTAGGAGTGTCATATAAAAGACATCCTAACGTCTGTCTTTAAATAGCTGTTAGTAGTGTCTTTCAACCTGTCTTTGATTGGTATAGCCCTGCATCTCTAACAGAAATATTTTCTTTCAAACTGCTGTATAGCAAATGAAACTGGGCAGTTGTCATTACGTTCCACAGATATTTTATAAATAGTTTGCAGACTTGCAGAAGTTCATGGAGCAGAAGGTATAAATCACTTCTGGAGAGTTTTGGGGAAAATGAGTTTCTGCAGAGTTCTGCAGAAGTACCCTGGTTCTGCACCATGTTTGTTTGGATGAAAGTGTCCATTTATTGTGCAGAAACAGACTGTCATGGAAGAGATGTTTGGGGCCCCCTTAGACACTAATCAGAAACCTCTGAATTATATTTGAGTAGCAGTGTTTAATGTGGAATCGCCTTTACCCTAACCCTTGAAGACTAGGGTGGTTGCAGACCTACCTGTTGGCATGTGTGGGTTTTCTTCTCTGTGTGTTGGAAGAAAGGAGAATTTTGCTGTGCAGTGAGAGTGGATGCCTTGCTAGGTTGTATCCTGGCATTTTTTTTTCCATCCTTATTCAATGCAGATTAAAAAAAACCAACTGCAGTTCCAGTGCTTGATCTATTGTAATCCTCCTGTGTGAGATGGGAGGAGCACTCTATATTCCCATCACATATCCTTTCACCACTCGAATAATGGGAGCACCAGGAAAGGGGAAACTCCTCCTCCTCTGATCCCAAGGGTCTTGGCAGACGAGGTTCTCCACAGCAATGCAGTTCATGCTTAGCTGGCACCAAGTGTCTGCTGCATAAGGATAGGCACCCTCTGCTTTCCAGGGCTACAAGTGTGGTAGCTTGTGTTAGCGGCACAGGGAATCAGCAGAGCCATAAGTAAGTCTAGTTCTGCTTTGGGTTTGTTTTTTTTCATGAGCCACATGGGGGAAGCCTTTGTTATCTCCAGATTCTAGAAGTAAGAGATTCAGCCTTTTGCTGTATAAAGGATCAGCTGCCTGCTTTGGAGCCAGATAAATAAAAGGCAGTTCTGCTCTGAAAAGAAAATACATGGTGATATGTAGGATATCTGCCTTCTACATAAGTAGGTGTTGTGTAGGGGTTTTGTAGAGGCAAGCTTGACACATTGAACTACGATCAGGAAGTCCACCTGTGGTCTGTCCTTCCAGTGCTTAAGTGGTAGGAAACTGGATTCTCCTTTTCACATCCTGATTTTCAAAATGGGGATGAAATGGATGCGCACCTGGAAGTTACTTGTTCTGTTCCTTTTGTATAAACAGAAGATGGTTCAGCACCTTCAGCACTGGTGGGGCTCTGTCTGTCATTACAAGCAGCAGACTTGCTGGACACTGATTGGTGCAGAGAGCAGATCTGTGACATGGAAGTAGCTTTTAGTTTCGTTTCTGCACGGAATTACATTTCTAGTGTGGCCAGGAGCCTAAAAGGTGCTTTATGGCAGGAGACACAGAGTTCCAGTGTGCTTTTTGTTCTCTCTGTTATGTGTCGCTCTGACAGTGCCCTGGGGCAGTTGGGAGGAGGCACTTAGCCCTGCCACACTCCTGCCATCAGTGTGTGGTCCCAGTTGGTGATGGGCAGCGCTGGAGACCTGAGTGATGGCTCTGCAGTCAGTGACAATGCTGTCAGCAGCTTGTCATCCTGCCTGCCTGCCCACCTGGCTCTGCAAGGCCCTCACCTTTGCTGCTTTCCAGGCCTCCTGTCCTCCTTCCTAGGCCTGCTGGAGGCTTTTATCTCTGACGCACTTTCTCTGCTCTGAGAAAGTGGGCTGAGGGCGGTTAAAGTCCCCCAGCTTTTCATTCCAAGTCAAGTGGTAGAAAGCAAGCGTGAAGGCTACCACCTCCCTCCTGCCTTTGTAGTGTGTTGCTCAACACCCAAAGCAGTGCGAGGCTGGTTGTGGTTTGTAAGCCATAAACAGTTCCTGGAATGACCCAGGTTCACCAGCACCATATTGACTCCTAACCAGGAGCTGGTGCGTATCGGTGTCTGTGTGGGATTCTGCATCACTTAAAAATCCAGGGTGTGAGGGGCAGAAGTCATCTGCATCTTGTCCACCCCTTGGTCAGATGTGTGGCTGTGCTTTCTTCGCTTAGGTACTTGTTTGGGAAGCTGGACGTTTCTTCTGACTGTAAAGGTGCAGAGCAAATATTGACTCGTGGGACTAACGGCATTTGCAGCTCTGGGATATGCCTTTGCCTGACCTGAGGGAGAAACCGATGGGGAAAGGGAAGGCGAAAGGCTGCCAGCTGAGAGCTCCCCTTCTGCGTTTCGTTGGGCAAGGCAGGGTTTTAATTAGGAGAACAAAGCTTTCCAGGTGGGAGAGAACAGAAATGAACTGTCTGATTTCAGTGCAGGGTCTGATTTTTATCTGATTTCTGAGAGAGGAAGAGTCAGTCTAAATGCTAAATTGGATGCAATCTACAGGAGATTTTACAAGCTGAGCTGGAAGAGGCTTCCAGAACTACACCTAAGTGCATGGCCTCCGGTTGAGTACTGTCGCTTTGCAGTTGCTTTTCTCTGTTCCAAAACGTTTTTCTTTTTTTTTCTTTTCTTTTTTCTTTTTTTTTTTTTTTATAAAGTAAGAGAATAGAGAGCAGTGGAAACCAGCTGACAGTCCAGAGGTGGCAGTGGGATTTCCTGGGTGCAGTGTTGCTTCAAGTTCAAATAAAGTATAATGGAAAGCGGGGTTTTTCCCCATGCTAGCTTACTGTCAAGAGGGAGTGTTGTGTACTATGACAGCAGATGAAAATCATTCTTGAAAGAATTGCTATGCTTGTTCTGGTCCTTCTGATGGTGTTCACTGGCAGCTCCTGCATAGTTACTAGTTGTAATGTTTGCAGCATACAAAAACACTGCTTTGTAAAATGTTCGTCTTCTGCACAGTCTGTGCTAGAAGTATGTTGCTTTTTGGGGGATTCTTATTTTTTTGTTGTTGCTAAAATCAGCAGGGGAAGAACACTCCCGGGAAGGAGTTTCTGTCCCAAAATAAAGATCCTACTGAAAGGCTCCGGACGGTGTCATTTCACGCCGAGCACATGCAGGCACTACCACAGCAGGCTGAAGCAGAGATCACGTGGCGAAAGAGGCCAAGCAAGTAAAACACAGGCAACAGGAGATTGTTATCTGGTGTTTGCCAGAAGCCAGGTAATTGAAATCTCATATCTCAGCTGTGTGGAAGAGCAGGTGCATCCAGAGGAGGCTTGAGATTGCCAAGGGGAAGTGAATTTGCAGGTCTTGTTGGCAAATATCAATTTCTAAAGGACACCTACACTGGAAAAGAAACTGATCGGATATAATCCTGCTTGGGGTGTATTTGCAACTCTGACAAAGGTGTTGCAGCTGGAGTGCTTGAAATAGCTGTACCTGATGCTTCCGTTGTAGCCTGCTTTTTCAGATACACACACTGGCATTGTAGCTGTATTCTGGCAGGCTGGAATCAATGGTGGTGTGATTTGTTTTAAAGTCTGAACTAAAAAAGTGAAACTGCAAATAACAGGTACCATTTGCATTTTAACAAAAAATAGGGTTTCTTCAGAGTGGGAAGACTACCTGTTGTGTGATCAGAATTACTATGTATAAGAAACTTAAATTGCCTTTAAACATGGGAGATGTTTCTTAATGCATGGGTGAAAACTGGGTTTAATTTTAGAGCTCTGAGGGTTTGGGAGTTGCCACTGATGTTTGTTGCATCTGCTGTGTTTTTTACTTAGTAAAAAAACCATACTTTTTAGATGTGCAGCATCCCTTGCTGTTGCTCATTTTCAGAAGTGTGTACTGTGCAAATAACACAGCTAAGTTAGCTGTAGCAATTTCACACATGCAATTTTACATGCTGCACAGGAGTGCCTTTTGTTACTTGTTGTCTTTTGGCTAGGAGAGTTTGAGAGTTGCTTTAGGTTGGTGTCCCTCAGTCAAATGAAAGAACTTACTGTATCAATCCCCTATGCCAGATATCCTCCTCCTCCTGGCTTGCACCGGGTGGTACCTGGCTGCGTCAGGCAACCTTCCTCCTGGTTTCTCTGGTGCTTTCCTGGAGGCAGAGTGGGAGTGGGGAGAAAGCTGGGTGATGAAGACCTACAGGGCTAGCACAGTGGTCTCGGCACCTTCTCTTGGAGACACCTGGCTCCATGAGCAGTCTTCGGCACACCACCTCCTTGTGCCGCAGCAGGAGCCTGCGTGGGATTCACACTCCCCACCCTGCCCTTCTGCACACCCAGTGCCAGCAGTAAGGCGAGAGCCTCTTGCGTGCTGTCTGGGCCCGGGCCCAGATGGGTGCTTGCAGGAAAGTTTCTATAGGAACCAGGGGCAGGAAAAACCTGCCCACCAAGTTCAGCACTCGCTCTAATGGCAGGGACAGGAGGGCAGGCAGGGGAGCAATCTCCAGCAAGGCGGAGGCCAGCGTGTGATGACGTGGAGAAGGGAAGGTGTTCCCCTCTGCTACACCTGTCCTGGGACGAGGAGGGACTTTCGGCCTCAGCGCTCTCCTGCCCTGCCTCCCGAGCACCATGATTAATTCCCTTCTTATGGGGAGTTTTCCCACCCACGTGCCTAGCGCACTGGCCCGGTTCCTCCGTAGCAGGTTGGTTCAGCAGTGATTGTGCATGCGATGAAGGTTAATGATGACCGAGGGGGATCCCTGCTCGCATGCTTGAGGCACTGACCGGGGATTCAGAGCACAGGTAATGAGGAGCATGGCAGAAGTACCACGTGGCTGAAGCAGTGACTGCATTCCTGATAAAAGTCGTTGGAAACAGGGTTACCTAGGCTGAGAGAGAGAAGGACGTATTGCAGCCCCAGGAACAGAGCAGCTGTGGTCACAGGACAGTGATAAGCTTCAAAACAAAGCATACGAATACATTCACAGCGATGTTGAAAAGGGAGTAAGTATTGTCAGCAGATTTACCAGCTTGGTGTGCCTGCGGTGTGGGTTCCCGTGTAAAATGAGCGTGCAGGTGCTCATTTTGTAATTCTTGTTATGTCTTCAGCTACTGAGGGAAAAGTAGGTGCTAAGAGAACAAGTGGGGCTAGAGTGATGGGAAGCATAGAAGAGTGTTTACAGAACTCACGGGTAAGCAGCTGGCCATTGTGTGGACAATGTTGCTTCTCAGAAAAAAAAGCTGAACTTTTTCTCATTTGTTTGTGGTTTTTTTTTTCCTCTTTTTGCACCGAATGTCGGTGTCAGAAGATCAGAATGTCTTCGTCCATGTAGACAACTGTTTAAATTTGGGAGGAAGAAGCCTTATCGTGTCTGTTCTCAAACATGGATGCTTTTTATGCTTTTGCAGTGTTTTACAGGTGCTTATCTGGGAGTTCTCTAGCAAGCCACTTCCAGGCTGCGAGTGCTCGCTGGAAAGCTTGCTGAGTTGCAAAGGCAGCAGTGGCAATATAACCTTGTACTACTGAGCACTATAAACAACTGGGACAGGACTTGCTGGATGAATCCCTGGAGTTCCTTCTTTTAGTGGTTTGCAGTCATAAGTAGCTTTACTGGAAAGGGGAAGCTGGAAAACCCATTCCAGACGTGCAAATGTTAGTTTGTCCTAGGTTTTTTCCCAAGCAAGTGCAAGTGACTGATATATCCCAGCACTGGCTTTATCTGCTTAGTAGAGGTGGCTCTGGCTGTCTCCCACACATGGAGTTATCAGATTGATCTTAAAGTCCAAAAAGTCTCTCTTTGATTACTGAATTATTCCATTGTTGTCCTGGAAAACCCCTATAAAAATCTGCTGTGAACTGGTATCGGTAAAGTAAGGAGGGGAACAGTGTGGGCTGTTTCCCATCTGAACTCTGTCACCTGATGCAATTTAGAGGAGCCTGGCTCCTGGCTCATTGCAGAGGTACTCGAAAGCATGTTGTACACGTCCTAGTCCAGTTCGTCACAGAAAATCATTGTCAGAAGCTTTCCCAGCTCCCTTCAGGGAGCTGTATTCCACACTTTCCTCCTGTGGTTTGCTACTCCTAAAATCTCTTTCAGGCTTACTGGATCTAATGATACCCCCTTAAACCCTTTCCACCATTCCAGTCCCTTCTTCTCTATGGGCAGTGTATTCAGAGAATGAGGATGTATGGTATGTTTTTAGTATTCATAAATGCAGGGCTTGCAGTATGTGATGGAAAAGGTGATGAAAGTTGACTTGATTTTTGCAATTCTTTCAATCAGCAATGCTGTTACTGTCACAAGGAATTTGGGAAGTGACAGTGTGCTCTTTCTAGCTGATGGGTAGATATGAAACCAAGAGGAAGTTACCATCTCTGGAATTTAGTTGTCCTGTGGGGGAACTTAAATACTAAGGCATTTAATTTTCCTGTGGGGAAGTTGTGCATTGAGGGGTCTGTCTTTTCCCCACCATGTTCTGACATGCTGATCGAATTATCTCATCACCATTTATTTGTTTTCCTTTTTTTCTTTTTTTTTTCTTTTTTTTTTGTGACAGGGTAGTGACCTTTCACCTCTGAGAGCAGCATTTCTGGACATGCTGATGTTGTCTGCCCGTTATCACTGACAGCCTCTGCCACTCAGCCTTACATAGCGCGATGTCAGGTGAGCAGGTAGAAATGGACACAGTACCTTCTTGTTTGGTTGCTGTTCTTTCTTTAGCTGCAACTAGTAGAAGAAAGTTACTGGTTCCGAGAGCCATTCTTTACATTAACGTACTGTCTGGTCAAATTGAGGGAGAGCAAACTGCTCCGCTTTTTGTGACCCAGCTGCCTTTTCACTCACGGTGAACTCAGTTCCTTCTTTTACCCTGTGCTGAAGCGTGCAGAAGCTTCTTCAGCCGTTGAACACAGAGGAAGAAGAAGGTTGAAATGTAGTCTGCCTTCCCCATTTTTCATAAGCTTTGCTTGGTTCTGTTCTCCTCCCAGGATTTGCCCCAAAGTGGGGGGCTTACTTACGATCGGAGAGATTTTTGCTATACAGTGGTAGCTCTAGAGCAGGCAGAAGGCTAAAGAATTACTGGAGTTCAGCTGTGGACTACTGAACTTTACTAAAACTAGGTCTTCTCCTTCTAACAGCAGCCAACTCTCCCACCCCATATTTTTGTCTAAACCTTGCTTCCTGGTCCAGCTGGTTATTTCAGGGCATATAACCCTGAAGGAGGCTATACTTCAAAGCCAAGAAAACCATTTTCTTGGTGATCTACACAGTGGAAGACCTGAGATGTGCTTATCTGCCTCAGTTGCAGAACTTCATGTCTGCTTTTATTGCAAGAGCTATTTTATTTTATTCCAGCTGAGACTGGAAAGGTGTTGAACACAAAAGACCAAGGTGGTAGGCATACTTGCATTGCTGCAGCTCTCTGTGCGTGGTCTGGCAATATCCCAGCCCTTCTGGAGCAAAGGGAGCAGTTGAGCACCTTGCTGAGGGCTCCGATTTCCCGTTTTGGTGCCTGGGTGACAGCTTCAGAGAACTCTGGAGTGCTGCTGGTGCTGGAGTCAGTGCCTCTGTAGGAGGCATTTACTTTTTGATAGCAATTTTTTTTTTATAATGGTTCCCCTGGCTTGACAATGATTGCACAGCTTTTCCAAGCAGAAAAAACATCACATGATGCCATGGAACTATTTCTCATCCCTAAAATTCCCTTTCTTAGAGGAAACTCTGTTTGGCCTTTCCACTTCTTTTGCTCAGTAATAAGGGACAAAACCATCTGAAATTGCTTGCTTGGTGAAGTGGGAGCTGTCTCAATGTCTAGCGTAGCAGCAGTGACAAACTGCTGAGTGAGTCCTTCACTTGCTGGAACAGTCTGTATTGAGTGTGTGTCTTCCAAGGGAGCCCTTCCAGGTTCTCACTGCTGTGTGTTCATCTCTCTGTCTTTAGGCCACCACACTCCTTCTGCTGGGGGTCCCTTCTCAGCACTCACTCCCAGCATTTGGCCTCAGGAGATCCTGGCAAAATACACACAGGTACGGTGTGGGGCAGGGAGGGGGTGTTCTCTGGCTCCGCACGGAAGTAAAGGGACCCTGGTGATTTCTAGCGGTCTCTGAAAGCCGCGGGGAAAAGGAGGGAGAGATGCACTTTTGCTGCAATGGTTTGGTTGTGGACGCCTGTTTGCTACTTAGACTTCATGTGTTTTGCGGCTGCATCCTGGCTTTTGCAAGAGGATCTTGCAGAGCGCAGAGAAACTTGTGTGAATGATTGCCCTGCTGTTTTGCAACTGTTGCTCCACTGTGAAAATGTTGACACCCTTCAGGGAGTCTCTATCACCATCAAGCTACTCTGGGCAGCTTGTGCATGGCAGGAAATGCTAGCCTCAAGCCTTGGCACCGGGTGGGCAGAGCAGGAAGGAAGGAAGCAGCCGTGGAATTTCGTCACTTACCCTCAGTGTTTGCTGCAGGCGGCTGAGCCCAGCGGAGCAGATTAAAGCTTATTGTGGAGCTGTGCTAGAAGCACGCTTCTTGGGCGCTGACTGGGCGCAATGCTTGTGAGAGACCCCACAGGAGGAGCAGGTGGGCTTGCAGGAAAGGGGAGGTATCTGTAGGTTTTCACTCCTTAAAAAAGACCGGTTGTAACCTCCAGTCTGTGAGGAAAGTGGAGATTTGGGCCGTGGACCTGAATTTCCATTGGCCTATAATTTGGGCTTGCTTCACAGGTGCAGATCCCAGTTTTGCCTGCTGTCTTTCAGAGAAAATCTGAAAGCAACAGGCAGGAGATGGAGCAATGCAGGGAGCTGAATTTGCAGTGTGTGTGTGGAGAGGTAACAGAGCACTGCTGTGTATTAGAGATGCAGCAGAGACCACTTTAGCTGGTGTGTGTGGATTCCTCAGTCCATGAGGAGGGCTGCGTGCCCCTCTAGGTGTGAAATTCTGATCTTGATATGATGCTGCACTCAAGCCCTGCTGGGAAGGGATTGCTGGGAAAATCTGTGCAGGTGGGAAGGCAGGGCTTCACAACTTCCATGGAGAAGTCAAAATGGGAATTGCATGCAACACCTCCCCAGCTAGGAACTGTGGTTGGAGGCGTCATGAATAAAGGGGCACGGAGTCTAGTTGTTCAGAGGGCACAGTGCAGGCAGTGGTAGGGTGGGGCAATATCCACAAGTGTCTGTTCAGTTGTTCAGTGCTAGACTGGTGAAAGTGTCTGTTCTCCTTCTCCATGTCCCCTAGAAAGAAGAATCCATCGACCAGCCAGAGTTCCGCTATGATGAATTTGGTTTCCGAGTTGATAAGGAAGGTAAAGTCAGTCCCATCCCTCCCATTGTGTCCTGGGTCCAGCCCTTCTCACGCTGCCGAGTATGGCAGGGTGATTTTGCAGCCATTCTGTGCTAGGTCTCATCTACCTACCCATCATCTTCTTTCTGTGTCCTACCATTGTAGTCATGGGCCATCCATTAGACGTGCTGGTCTTATGGGAGTCTGGAGCGTAGAATATACAGCAGAGTCATTTCCATCCCCGTATGCTTGTGCCATGGGTAAGAGGAAGAAGAAAGTTAAGAGGAAGTTATGACTTCCATTAGCAGCTGCATGCTGGGGAAGAGCAACTTTCCCAGTTGACAGTGGGGTCTCTGTTGTGGACAGTAGCACTATAAGCGCTGATAGCAGGCACAGTGACACGTGCTATCTGTTGAAAAACTCGTGGCCAAGATGAGCGGCAGCAGTATGTGTTCTACCCATCCCAGCAGCTTGACAAAGTGTAGGGCAAATTGTAGGGGCAGAACCTACATCCTAGTTTTTCTGCAAGATGCAGAGGCAGGAGACAAAGTAGAAGGAGGTGTGGAGAGCTATTGAAACTGGGCGTTGAACTACAAGAGCCCGCTGTCTTGGCAAAGAGGAAGAGAAAGGAGTGGAGGACACAGGAATTGCTTTATATGCTCTGAGAGGATATTTCCAGGGCTCAGGCCGTACAGTGCAAGGGCAGAAGTTGTTTGCATGTGTGCCCTGCGACACCTTGAGTCGTAGAGGATCCTCTTTGAAGCAGTGACCCAGAGATGAGGACAGGACGCAGCGATTTTCTTCAGCCAGAACATTTGATAGACTTGTACGTTATAAAATCAGCAGAAAGATTTGGACTGCATTGCTGGGAGGTGTTATATGATGAAGGACAGAGTGCCTTACGTCAAACCTCTACTTGTGCTGAAGTACTTCTTTTAGAAAGCCAGCCTTGGGTTAAGGTGCTCTCTCATTGTGAATTTGGAAGTGTCCATATTAAAGGGATTTTTTTCTGGTGATTAATTATCGGCGAAGTTCACATTTTGCACCTCGTTACTTGCATGAGCATAGAACTTGTGCTTGCCACTTCTGAGGCTTGCTATGCTTTTGTCAGCCTGATTTACACATCCTTACAAAACCCAGCAGGATGACTGCTGCAGGGATCTTGTTTAATTCCAGCCACACTGTGTGTGAGTAAGTAGAGACTGGAAGCCTGCTGACAGCGTCTTAGTTCTCAGGGCCCCAGTGCCTTTTGCTTATGACCAGAAAATTAGCTGCACGGAGAAGACAGAAGTCAAGCTTTGGCTTTCCATGCTCTGGCTGGAAGACGTGAATGTTTTTAATGTGCTTTCTTCAGATGGCCTTCCTACTCCTCACCCTGTCCTGTGTTTGTTCCCTCTCCTGTTCCCTCTCTCGCTTGTCCTTGTCTCCATTTCGTTCCCCTCCCTTTGCTGAGGCAGATGGCCCTGAGCCAAACTCCAGCAAGCTTCTGGGGGTCCCGCTGACGGAGGAGCCACAGCAGAGGCTCAAGTGGCAGGCTCATCTGGAATTCACACACAACCATGACGTGGGCGACCTCACCTGGGACAAAATTGAGGTCACCCTACCGCATTCAGACAAGCTGCGCTCCCTGGTGCTAGCCGGCATCCCCCACAGCATGAGGCCACAGGTGAGAGTGCTGCCTGTCCTGGGCAGGCTCTCCTGCCTGGAGTAGGAGACCATGGAGCAAGACCACTTTTTCTTGGTTGAGAGGGTGCCAGATTATGGCTTTCTGTGGCTGTCTTAGTGACTCTTCCGATCTCTGTTCACCCTGTCCCCCCAGCTGTGGATGCGCCTGTCGGGGGCCTTGCAGAAGAAGAGAAATTCAGAGATGTCATATCGGGATATCGTGAAAAACAGCTCTAATGATGAAACCATTGCTGCCAAACAGGTAGGAGATACTGCCTAGTGCTGACTGGGCACAAGGGAATGGGGAGGAGCGCAAGATTTGCTGCATGAGAAGGAAGGGGTGTCTGCCTAACACCTGCAGCAGGGGCAGTTGAGAGGACCTCTGTGGCTGAATACTGCTAAAGTGTGATCCTGTTGGGCATATTTCTGCTTTGTTTTGTTGGAATAGCAACTGTGCAGCTCCCTTCCTTCCTAGGACAGCCAGGAAGGGGTTTGACCCATGCTGTCTGCAGGCTAGAAAACATTGCTGCAGTTTCATCTCAGCAAACATCCTGATATCCGTGGCGGGAATTTAAGGGTGAAAGATGCACCTCTGTTGAGGTAGTGGCAGCTGCTTCCAGGGACTGTCTTTGTTCACCCAAACACAAAGTCTCTGAACACCAGCAAGACTGTTACAGGGTGTTTTCCCTCTTCCTCTGACCTTTCCTTTTCTGGGAGGAGGCAAAGGCCATGGCAAAAGAAACAGAGCTCTGCAGGTATTCACCTCTCACTAAGAAGCTGGGTTCAATATGGTCAGAAGCAGGAACAACACTGCCTGAGGGAGATCTGTGGGGTGTTCACCTCCAAGTCCCCTGTCACAGGTGTGGCCAGGTTGTTCGTTTCTTCCTGGAATAGGTTTGTTGGGAAGCTTTGCTTGAAATCCAAGCAGATGAAATTCCCAACCAGTATGCCTGCTGTTCTCGGAGGGCGTTGAAGCTAGGGACTGAGTTTAGGTAAGTGTTACTTGGGAGACACAAAGTCAGCATCTGCACTGGCATTTTCCCATGTGTCAGCGAAGGCTGCTGAAGTGACTCCAGGTGCTTGGACAGGGCCATCTTCTTTGGTGCCTAAGGACTTACGCAGGAGTGTGGGGAAGCAGAGTTCCCTGAGGCAGTGGGCCATGGGGAAGTGCAGAGAGCAGAAGGCAATTGTTCAGACACTGCTAGCTGACCCTGTCCTTGCTTATGGCTGTCTCGCAGATTGAAAAGGACTTGCTCCGGACGATGCCCAGCAACGCCTGCTTCTCCAACATGAACAGTATCGGGGTGCCACGGCTACGCAGGATACTACGAGGACTTGCCTGGCTCTACCCAGAGATTGGATATTGTCAAGGCACTGGCATGGTAACCTGCTTTCAGAGTGTCTTTATGACAGGGATTGTTTTGTGGCTATGCTGGGGCAAGTAATTTGGGGCAGTACTGCCAGACACTGTGGCCTCCATATGAACTGAAGGGAAATCCCTTCCACATGGAATGTTTTTCCTAAGGAAGGGAGAGCAGAGTAGCACCATGTGTCCAAAGATGTGGAAGAATTCAGTCCATCTGTTGGGGAGGGACAGGCACTACACCAAAGAGAAATCACTTCACTGGGAGACTGGAGGAGACCTGCTGCAGAGGAATGAAGATGTTGATCACCTAGATACTGGTCCATCTCCCCACATGAGGAAGTGGGGAAAGAGTTCTGCTCCTTTTAGGACATGCAGTTCTTCCTTCAAAATCCTAGGTGGCTGCCTCTCTGCTGCTCTTCTTGGAGGAGGAGGATGCCTTCTGGATGATGTGCGCTATCATCGAGGAGCTGGTTCCTGCGTCCTACTTCAGCACCACCCTGATGGGCGTGCAGACTGACCAGCGTGTCCTGCGACAGCTCATTGTGCAGTACTTGCCCCGCCTGGACAAGCTGCTCCAGGAGCACGACATCGGTAAAAGGGTGCTCTAGAAACCATAGCTTTTCTTCCCAGGGTGACATGCAGACAGAAATTATTGTGATTGTTTCACAAAGGAAGGAGCAGCAGGGCTAGGAGCAAACCTCCTGGCCCTGAGGCCAGTGCATGGTCATCTTTGAGCTCTTAGGAGAGTCCATATTCACTGGTTGGCTGACCTCCCTTGTTATGTTTCTTTTCTGTGTCTTTATTCACAGAGCTCTCCTTAATCACCTTGCACTGGTTCCTCACCTCTTTTGCTAGTGTTGTCCATATCAAGCTGCTGCTACGTATTTGGGATCTCTTCTTCTACCAGGGCTCTCTGGTGCTGTTCCAGCTCACTTTGGGCATGCTCAGTATGAAGGTAATTCCCACTTCCTCTTCCACCTTTATAGTACTTCAGTGTTTATATCTGAATTTTAGGAGCTAGAAGGTTTTGTATCCACTTCCTGTGTGTGGTTTGGGAATGTGCTCAGGAAGATATCTTCCTGCCTTCCTCAGAACTGGGGCCTGTGGAGAACTTCCAAGGCACTTTACAGGATTCAGGGGTTGCTGTTTCCCCTGCCTACCTCATTTGTTCCCTCATAGTTAAACCCCATCAGCTGCCCCCCTCTGTTCAGTCTAGATCCCAACCTGAGGGTCTGTCTTACCTAAAGCAAGATACTTCTTGATTTTGCTCCATCTCTGAGCAGAGATATAGAGCTGAGGTCGTGGTTATCTGGGAAGCTTTTGATGGCATTGTTGAGTGCTCCCAGAGATGAACATTGTCCTGACTACATTTGATTTGGCTGGCTTACATTTAACTGCCTGATCTTTTCCTTTTTATGCAAAGAATAATTTTGTGGCTCAGCTTGCTGTGTGAAGGGCAAGGGTGAGCCCACTGGGAGCAAGGGGAAGGTGGAGCACAGTTTTACACAGTAGGTGCTCCATAGTGTGTGAGACTGAGCGGCTTCCATTCCCGTGTCCCGAGCAAGATCCCTGCTGTGCCCAGTCCTGGTGGTGGGCGCAGAATAGCTTCTGCCAATGATGGATGCTGTGATTCGAGAACATGCCAGCTAGAATTCTGGGGACAGATCTCCGTACAGTAGAGTAGTAAAAGATGCTGTTCCCATCCTATAGGTAGCTTGGACTCTTCCTATTAAGGTTTTTATGGAATTATGTAGTTGAACCTGCATTATTTCTGGCCCAGTCTGTACACTGATTGTAACGTTGCATCTAGCAGCCCCAAGGGCATAGCTGTCGTGCTCAGTGTTCTGTGTGGCAAAATGACTGCATCGTTTCAGGAGGATGAGCTAATCCAGTCCGAGAACTCTGCCTCAATCTTCAACACGCTCTCAGACATTCCAAGTCAGATTGAAGATGCAGATGTGCTGCTGAGGGAGGCCATGCGTGTGGCTGGCTCGCTGACAGATGTGGCGGTGGAGACGCAGCGTCGCAAACACTTGGCCTACCTCATTGCTGACCAAGGGCAGCTGCTCAACTCTAGCACCACTGTCAACAATTTATCCAAAGTGAGTGCACAGCGTCCCATCTGCCTCTGCTGCTCAGTTTTTACCATTCCTTGACGTGTTCCCTCCCAGTTGCTGTTTGTGAGCAAGAGGTCCTCCTGTCTGAGAGGATTTTGGCTCCAGGATGACCGTGTCTTCCAGTGGAGAAGAGGTATTGGGAAGCGAGGAGGAGGAGGTCTGTACTAATGAAATGCTGCCAGAGCTGCCCTGGCTAATAAACGTGCAGGTGAAAGGGATATTGACATTGATTGTATTTTTCATTAATGAGAGTTATGATGGAAAGTGCATTTATTAATGGAAGCTAAATGAAACAACAGATGCTTTTGGCAGAATTTGCTTGGGGCATACAGAGTAGGAACTGGAGTTAATCCATTAGTAAGAAACTGGTACACTAAAATAACTCTGGAAGGTAGAGTCAGAAAACAGCAGCAGCCTTTGAGGAGCTGAATAAAAAACACACCTGTGTTTAATCTTGGACTACAGTCTGCAGCTGCGGATGTAGTAGCTCCTGTTTGCGAAGCCTGTGTGGAAGATACATTCTTCATGCCCATCTTTGTGCTAATCACAAGACACTTCTACAATTCTAAAATGTAACAGGCATCCACGTAGAAATTTATATGTAATTACGTGTAGAACTGCTTTTAGCAACAAGTAGAATTAGAACTAAAATTATTCACTTGAGTCATGGTTGATTCTTGAACTTCAGTTACGCTTTCATAATAATTGAGCTATAAATAACCCGTTGCACATGGAGCAGATGAAGCAGTAGAGCTGATTCATTGTGTTAGAACTAGAACAACTCCTGCCTAAAATTGTCAGTTCACTTGCCTGCCCTTGCTAGTGGTAGCTGTCAGGACCCCTTGCTCCAAGCTGACCTGTGTGGAGGATTGCTCTATTTTATTTCTGAAATCTGTCCTAATGGGTGCACTTTGTTCTCTCTCTCAACCCTCTCCCTCAGATTGTGCGGCGCAGGACACAGCGCAGGAAATCTGGCATCACCTCTCTGCTTTTCGGTAAGGACAATCCTGTGCCTTTCATGGGATGGTGATGGATGTGGCAGCCTAGGAGGGCAGGGAGCCAGCAAAGCAGGGAGACGCTGAGACAGAGGAATAGGAGAGGATGGAGCCAGAGATGAAGGATGAGGAGGGAGGAGTGCAGGTTTGTGCTTGCTTGCTTTGGTTTGAGCTCAGAAAATGATTTTTAGGTTAGATGGTTAGTCCTTAAGCCGTGACTGACAGCAGGCTGCAGCTCAGCCCAGCTGTAATGTCCTTCTTGCAGTGACCAACAGGTCAAACACATTGTCTGGCAGACCGTGCCCAGTCCACAGGCTGGATGTTGTACTCTCCTGATGTTCCTCTGCTCAGTTCAGGAAGATCTGTGACAGGGCAGGATGGTCCAGTGTGTCACCCATCAAAATTTATAACTGCAGTCATCACTGATGTTCCCCCTTACTCAGAGTTCAGTGTGAATGCTTTTAAGTCTTAATTTTCTTCGCTTATGAGCTAAGCCAGCGTGTGTCCAGAAAGCACACAGCCAGACTAGGTTTTTCATAGGTTTAAAAGTAGCTTGCTTCTGTGACTCCATAATACCCCTGTCTATTGTAAGCTTCACTGTCATCACCTTTCTTGCAACTGGTTAGCTTTCTTGAAATTGCCACATCTTACCACAGAAATTCTTTTTCTGGAGGAAGACAACCTACTGAATTTACAGGGTTCAAACACTGTTCCTGTTGTGGTTGAAATGGCCTGAATAAATCTAAAACTGGGTTTTACTGGTCTTTCCGAAGAGCTTTTCTGGTGTTCTCCAGGAAGCTGATATATTGTCACAGACTCGCTGCAGGTACGTAGAGTATTGCATAGAAAATTTATGGTAGAAGACCAATGAAGCTGTAAAGTCAAGCATGCAGAAGTGAAGAAATGCAGTAAAGCTGCTTGTGCAACCTGAACTCAGACCACTTGTGTGCAATGTTATCACACAATCAGTACGGACTGAACCAGCAGGGAACTTAGCGGCCAAGTGCATCTTTCTGGTGTCTCAGTCTACTTGACCAAGTTTGAGTAGCTTTATGGAGGTGATAGTCAGTTATACCCATGCACAAAGATAAATTTTAATTTCAAGCTTCAAAATGTGTCAATAGTAGAACTGAGATGATTGATAGTGTTTTCTCATTTTAGTGGGGTTTCTGTGCAGTGACTGTCATGTTTTTTACCTAATATTATTCTTAGTATTTAAAGTGTTGGTTAAAATAGAGAGATTGTCATCCTGCTGCAGATGACCAGAATGAAAAACTTCAGCCCAAGTGAGAGAAAGAAAAGCTTGGATGTGATAAATTCACCTTATGCTGGGAACTGTCAATCAACCTTAAGTGTAAAGTCTGCTGCCTGGGATAGTTAACTGTGTAGAGCTGGTACATAGCCTTCGTCTGAGCAGGAGTAAGAACTTGTCCAGGACTAAATTCGTCTTCCTCAGAGTGAATGCAGACTTAGTAGTGACTTGGACAGGAGTTGTAGAATCAGAGGAGCACTGTTTGGAAGGGACCTCTGGATGTCTGTAGTCCATCCTCTCCTGCTCAAAGCCAGACTCTTGCTCATGCTAGATCAGGTCAGCCAGGGCTTTCACTAGCTGAGATTCAAGGAGTTGGACCAAATTTCTAATGAAGGAATAGAAAGAAGAAACAGCAACAGGTAGTTTGGCGGAGAGCAAGACGTGCATGTTGCCCTTTTCCTGTTGGGTGGGCACTGCAAGAAGGAAATGCCGGAGAGCTTGTCCTCCTCTGCACAGCTGTGCAGCTAGTCAGTCTTTGCAGGCTCAAAATAGAGCCTCTGCACATCTGGCCGATCCTGCACTGGTTTCCTGTTTCAGAAATGTACCTGCAGGTGTGTCGGGTGCGGCGAGGTGAACCTGGTGAAACCCCAGTCGCTTTCCTCTGTATTGTGTATATTCCAAGGCGGGAAGGTGTGGAACTTGCTTCCCATATCTCCTGCTTGTGTTTGGGTGGGATTGATCTGAGTACGGAGGGAGGAGTACTGTCTTGTGGCCGGAAGGGACTGAATGATGGCAGAAGGAATCGGTGATCTATGTAAGTGAGGGCAGCCCTCGGAGCCAGTGTGGCTGCGGTTCAGTAGTTTCTTCTTTAGTCACATTCTGGTTTAGCGACATGAATTTTCTGGGAATCCCCGCCGCCTGCATGATCACCTATCTGCTTACAATCTTTGTATCTCTGAATCTGTAGCGAGACTTTTTACATGCTCTGTTTCCTACCCCTGGCCACTGAGGAGGAGGTTTTGTTAATTTTAATTGCTTGGACTGGGAGTAAGTATGCCCTACAATTTTTCTAGTCCAGAAGCAAAGTTCAGTTTTTCCTTTAAGCTCTATGTGTCTGATTTTCTAATCATTTAATTTAGCAAATAAGAAACAATTATAAAAACAATTCTAAATGTAATTTGTGCTTCTGTTTGTTCTTAATGTTTAGGTCTTTTTAGTTAGGATCACTTGTGATGAAAAGATGCTGTCAATCACTTTTCAATAAGCAGATGCTTCATGTGTACATAGCTGTTGCAGCAGCTGTATAGCTCGGGCCACACTTTATTCATATTGGTTTCTACAATGCTGTTAGAAGATAAACAGCATACAAGTTTGCTAGCCAAGTACTTACTTGGGGCTTGCATAAAAATTTGAGTTCAGAGACAAATACATTGTTTTAAATGTTAATTTTGTTAATCAAGATACCACATCTTCAGTCTGTTATGGAGAGAACAAAACCAGATGTATGAAAATACACTTTGAATTTAAAACAAACTGATTTTTTTTTTTTTTTTGAAAAAGAAGCAAATGGTGCAGTGTTCCTAAACATCACATACCCAATTTTTAAATACATTAACTGCCTAAAGAATCATCCTATTACGTATCTTTCTGCATAAATTAGTAGAGATAGACTATCAAAACTCCTGGGAAAATTAGTGACAGTTGAAAGATGCTTTGGTAACTTTTGCTTTGTACTTGTGACCATTTCTATACACCAAAATCCTTTGAAATCTGGCTCTTAGGGAAGTCGAGGTCTCTTAAGTAGATGGTGACTTTTGGGTTGTGGCTCTGACTTCTGCACTGACACAGGAAAGTGAGCTGTCTTGGTTTTTCAAATTTTTTTCAAGACTCAGTGAAGAAGATGCTCTCAGCCTGTGACGTGTGCAAAAATCAGAAGTAGTTCAACGAAAAGCTCTTTCAGTTTCTAGAGAATTTCAGTTGAAGAGAATTTTTGAAAGTTCCTGGTTTTGTCTCCCACCTTTCAGCCATCTGTATACTGCATAGACACTTCTCTAAAGCAGTACACAGTACCTTGGTATACCGAGTTGTCCAGATGGTTAAAAGATGGCATCTTCCAGTTCCGTAGGTGGTTTGAAATACCAGCTCCTTAAAATTTGAGACAGTCAGCTTGATATTGGTTGTTTACATTACTGAACAGATTGGCAGTAAGTACCTGCCTTAGTCATAGGCACTTCTAATGTCAAGCCTTTTTGATTTCTGTAGAATCAATGATTTCTAGTGTTAACAAAAAAATAAATACCTCATACTTGTTTTCCTTTCCTCACCTTCCCTCTGGCTGTGTGCACTCCCCCAGGGGATGACGATCTGGAGGCACTGAAAGCCAAGAACATCAAGCAGACAGAGCTGGTGGCTGACTTGCGTGAGGCCATTCTCCAGGTGGCACGGCACTTCCAATGTGTGGATCCCAAGAACTGCAGCATTGTGAGTGGGAACAGCTGGATCCAGACCCGCGCCCTGAATGTCCACCACAGGACAGGGCTATTCAAGTGCTCCTGCAGTGCATGGGCTCAAGGAAGAACACGCCAGGTGTAATGGGTGGAGGGTGAGGGTTGGTCAACCCATCGCTGGTGCAGGGGGGCTTCACTGGGAGGTGGTCTGCCTGCGAGGAGGAGGAAAAGGTTTGGGAACAGGGGCATGCAAGCTTTGGCAGATCATCTGAGAGTCATCTGTTGCTTTTCATTCCTCTCTGCTCTTCATCCACATGCACGCTAGGATCTGACTCCAGACTACAGCATGGAGAGCCACCAGCGGGACCATGAGAACTATGTGGCCTGTTCTCGCAACCGACGACGACGAGCCAAGGCACTACTGGACTTTGAGCGCCACGATGACGATGAGCTGGGCTTCCGCAAGAATGACATCATTACGGTGTGTCAGCCTATGAGACAGGGACCAGGGCAGGCCCACGCAGACCCAGCTTGTTTGGGATGCTGCACTGCCTCTTCTGCAGGGAAAGAAGGGAGGAGATCAGCTCAGAGCTCAGTTAGGAGTCCAAGGGAAGCAGCTGGTGTTTCTGAGGGCTGCCTGGGGATGAGGCAGTATGTTCCCATGAGTGTTGCCTTGGGGTTTGTTCTCAGTGCAACCAGAAAGTCCCTTTCCTGGCTGCCACACAGCTGAGCAAAACATTGTTTTGGTCCAACCTGGGTCCTGGTTTAACGCTGTGGACTAAGCTGTGGTAAGACTCTAGAAGCATCCATTTGCATTTTAGCTGTGGGCATCCCATCTGAAATTGGGAAAACAGTATTTGCAGTAGCTTTTTGCCCTGGAAGGCCCAGGGCCATGTGAGAAGAGAATATTGGCAAAACAGTTGAGAAGAAAGCAGTTCCTTGTTGCATACACACAGCCGGGCAGCTGTAACCCTCCTGGCACTGTGCTCTTTTCAACCAGTGTTTTCCACTCCCTGTTTTTCAGATCATTTCCCAGAAGGATGAGCACTGTTGGGTGGGGGAGCTGAACGGACTGAGAGGTGAGAGCAGGATGGGTTGCACCGGGGAGAGTGGGGTGGGATGTGGAGCATCCATTAATCCACAGCAGCTACTCTGGCACGTTTGCAGCAAAGGCTCTGCCAGTTGTTCGGAGCATCTGCCGGGGACGAGGGAAATGTTGAAGCAGGGTATGAGAGCAGTGGTGCAGCTGCCTGGTTACTTCTTGCAAACAATGAGGTTAGGCTCTGTCCTCCTGGCGCAGGGTAGTTGGGCGCATGTCATCTCTGCTGCCTCTGGGCAGTGTCCTGTAATTGGCTTCCTCTGGCAGTTGCCTTAATTCTTGTGATTTTGAGGCTGCTCGCCTCTTTCTTTGGGGTTGGACCCTCTGAACTCTGATTTATTCACAGCTTCCACTGGGCTCTGGTCTTGTCTGTGCTAGCGGTTTCTCAGTGTCGGTCTCGCTTCTTTGTCCATTCTTTATAGGTTGGTTTCCTGCAAAATTTGTGGAGATCTTGGATGAGCGGAGCAAAGAGGTAATTAAAAAAACAAAACAACAACAACAACAAAAAAACCCAACATAAAAAACCAAGTCATGTCATAGCTGAAAAAATATAGTTGAAAAGAGCCATATATTTCCCTTCTTGAGACTGCTGGGTCTCTCTGGCTATCGAACACTTAGTGATGTGATCAGGGAGCTTATCTTCCTAAGCCTGTTTGCTCAGCTTCCCGATGCTGACCAAGCGGCGCGTCAGGGCCCCAGAGGGCTGCAGGGGAGCCGACTGCGATGCCTGGCCTTGCAAAAGACCCCTAGAGATCAGCTTCAGGAAAGCTGAAAAAGCAACAGGCAGGTACGCAGCAGGACCCTGTGGGCAGCGTTTCTGCCTGCTCCCCGCTGCATGGGCTCTCTTCCCCCTTCAAGGCTGTGCCTGTGGATCCCGCTCATGCTTTGCGGTCGCCACAGTGGGTTCTTCCCTAGCAGCTGTGCCCGAGGGCACGCTCTGTCTCTGTTCTGTCTCTTGCAACCGGCAGTGGTGAGATGCCACCTATTTAGAGCAGATACCTCAATATGGCCCCAAGGTTGGGGTAACGGATAGGAGACAAATGTCATTGGCTGTTGGCCTAGGCAATTTGCAGGGGAAGTAGAGAAGATTCTCCCTCTCCTCCTCAGCATTTGGAGAGTGAGGAAAGGCTCAAAGGCTGACCTGAGATCCCAAGAGAAGCCCTTAGATGTCAATAGTGACATCTCACGTGCTTCCTCACCCCCTTCTCAGGGCTGTTTCCTTAGATGCGGGTCACCTCTCTGTGTACAGACACACCCTGTACTGCTGAGCAGTTCTCCTCCCAGCTGCAGAAATAGAGAGGATCCCACTCATCCTGATTTTGGAATATCGTTCATGCTAACAGCATGTCAGGGTGATACCTCGGGGCAGCGTACCAGCTGGTCTGGGAGTTTCCATCTACCCCCATTTGCCTTGGCTTTTAGCAGCTTACAGAGTCCCAGCGACCCTCAGTGCAAGTCCCTCTCCTTATCTTAGCTCAGTCAGCATCACACCAAACCACGGCAGTTTCTACATGCTGAATGCTGCCAGGATGGTGCTGGGGTCACCTGTGTGGTCTCCTGGCCAGCACCTAGGCACGAAGGTCCTGGTGTCCCAGCAAATCGCAAGGGAGTAGCACTGAACGTGGTACCTTATGCAAGAGCCAGCAATAGCGTGAGTGGATAAGGGAAGCGGGGCTGGTGGGCACCTGGGAGTGGAAGGAGTGTGCATGGAGAAGCTGTACGTGAGCAGACCACCTCCATGCTCTGCCCCCTCGCCAGTAGGCTGAGCGCTGGCTCTTGTTCCTCAGTACTCCATTGCTGGAGATGACTCAGTCACAGAAGGGGTGACGGACTTGGTGCGAGGGACGCTGTGTCCGGCCTTGAAGTCCATATTTGAGCATGGATTGAAGAAGCCGTCTCTGCTGGGGGGACCCTGCCATCCCTGGCTGTTCATTGAAGAGGTGAGATGTCTCTGTTCTCTTCATGGGGCAGGGTTGCCAGAGGCCTGGGGGCAGGAGGCTGTAGGGCAGAATGCACTGACTGTCCCTGCCCTACCAGGCCGCAAGCCGAGAAGTGGAGCGGGACTTTGACTCCGTGTATTCTCGCCTTGTGCTCTGCAAGACTTACAGGTAAGGCCACTTCAGTCACACTGAGCGGGTGGGTCTGAGAGCTGCTGCTGCTGCGTGCTCACCAGACTGCTGCTGCTCTGCCCCTGGGGAAGGGTCCTGGTCTGTCCCATCCTCCTGTGGGTGCCGTGTCAGCAGGCTGCTGTGCCCTTGCTGGCTTGGGGCTGGCAGTGGCTGTTGCCCCCTTCCTCACACTCCTGTGTTTGCTTCTGGGGCTGTATCTAGCTCCCTCATGGCTGCAGGATCACCTGTAGGCTCAGCAGTAGCAAGGGGCCTGTTGGGGTTCGGAGTGGGAAAGCCCCGCTTGTGCCCGGGGTGGCTCTGGACCTCGCTAGCTCTGCTGTGATCTTTGCAGGCTTGATGAAGATGGCAAAGTCCTCACTCCAGAGGAGCTGCTGTACCGGGTGAGTGCTGCCCCCAGCCCAGCCAGAGCCCAGCTCCTAATGTGGGGAAGTTTCCCGTGGGGGCTGCTGGAGGGTGATGCCCATCTCTAGGGAGATGCTTGAGAGTCTCCCAGACCTTCCCTGATGGGAAGGAGTAGAGACACCAGGTGCCTGGGGAAGCGCAGAAAGTGAAGCCACCGGGAAGGCTCGGCCCCTGTCATTCTCGCGGGTGGCACTGGGTGAGGGTGAGGAGCTCTGGAGAGGGGGCAGCATTTGACTGTGTTACTGCAAGATCTGGCCAGCCTAAGGCTAAGCTGGGAAGGCTGTAACCGCATCTTCCCACCCTGCAGGCGGTTCAGGCTGTGAACGTGACGCACGATGCTGCACATGCACAGATGGACGTGAAGCTTCGATCCCTCATCTGTGTTGGACTCAAGTGAGTCATCCAGTCCCCATACTCTCCGCACCGTGGGTTCAGGGAGATTGGGAGGGGGCAGAGTGGGCTCAAAGGCAGCAGTTGTTTCAGTCTACCTTAGGCCAGAGGGTCTTTTTCTCCCTCTCACTGCAGCCACTGGGTGGGACCTGCTCCTTTCTTCTTCATCAGGCTGGCCTGGCTCCTGGCTGGAAGAAGCAACTCTCATTGCGTGGAGTGGCTCACACGAGTTCACTGGGTTATCCTGTTCCCACTGGGGACAGGACTGTGGGCTGGGGTCAAGGTTTGGGCCGAAAATAGACTATCCCAAAGCGGTGGGGCTCCTTTCCCTGGTTTCAGCCGAGTAACGTGGCTCCACCCCATTCCTGCAGCGAGCAGGTGCTGCATTTGTGGCTGGAGGTGCTGTGCTCAAGCCTGCAGACCGTGGAGAAATGGTTCCATCCCTGGTCATTCCTGCGCAGTCCCGGCTGGGTGCAGATCAAATGTGAGCTGAGGTGAGTCTGTCCCATGGGCCTTGCCAGGGTCTGGGATGGGTTTTCTCCTCACCTGGAGGAGGTGGCCCTCACTGTGGCTGGCTCCAGGCCCTCTGCAGTGAGGAGCAGCCTGGGCTGCCCAGACATCCCTGCTGCAGAGATTCCCCTCTGCGTGCTGAGGCAGCAGCAACTGTCCAGACAGTTTAATGCGATGCGCTGTGCCTGTCTGATCAGGAGCAGAGCTTGGCTCCCGGGGAGCTGTCGTGACAAGCACGCAGCCTCTGCCTGCCATCAGCCTCGTGCTGTGCCCTGCACCTGCGCTGATGGTGCCTTTTCCAACCCCTGCTCTCCAGGTGCTCTGCCAGCCACCGTGAGGCCAAGCAGGGAACCGGGAGTGTGCTAGAGCGATGGTCCCACTGCCACTGGCCGGGAAGGAGTCACTGGCTCCTGGTTAAGCGAGGGAGCGGTGCTGGGGGACTGAACGCGACTTTAGTGCCCCAACTCACACAAAGCCCATTGCTTGGAGCTCAGGGCACACATCCACACTGCGTGCTCCTGGCCCTCCCACCCTCTGCAAAGCCACATCCGTCCCAGGGAGCCACAGAGCAAACCCCTTGGCCACCACCACCACCACCACTCCAGCCCTGTTGCTGCTGCCGTCCTGCGGCAACCGGCTTTTGTCCGCGTCACCCGGTGGCCTCTGGCCCCAGCAGGAGAGTCTGTAGCCAGGAGCAGGGCTGCAGAGCACACCTCGGGGTGCCGTGTTCTCCTTGCGCTGCTGCTGCATGGGAGGAAGGGAGTCCCCTCCGTCTCTGTTGCTGCGGTGTCCCCTCCGCCCCTGTGCTGCATTTGTCCCCTTTGCAGCATGCGGGTAGTGCTAGGTCTGCACAGCCAAAGGACCGAGTGGGACCGGTTCGTGGGGAGTGGGAGCGGAGGCTTATGCCATATTGAAGATGATAAGGGGGCTGGAGCACCTCTCTTGTGAGGAGAGGCTGAGGGAGTTGGGGCTGTTCAGCCTGGAGAAGAGAAGGCTCTGGGGTGACCTTAGAGCAGCCTTCCAGTACCTGAAGGGGCCTACAGGAAGGACGGAGAGGGGCTTTTCACAAGGGTATGTAGGCATAGGGCAAGGAGGAATGGCTGTAAACTAAAAGAGGGCAGATTTAGATATTAGGAAGAAATTCTTCACCATGAGGGTGGTGAAACACTGGCACAGGTTGCCCAGAGAAGCTGTGGCTGCCCCCTCCCTGGCAGTGCTCAAGGCCAGGTTGGATGGAGCTCTGAGCAACCTGGGCTAGTGGAAGATGTCCCCGCTCATGGCAGAGGGGTTGGAAGCAGATGATCTTTAAGGTCCCTTCCAATCCAAACCATTCTATGATTTCTCATAATCTCACAGACGTCCTGTGAAGGGCCTCAGCTCCCTCGTTGCAGCGGGGTTTGGAGGAGACCTCCATGTGGGAGTTTCTCTGAGCCTGAAGGACTGAGGAGCGAGTTGCGAGGAGGTGTGGGCTCTGCACCCCTGTGCCTAGGGACAGGGGTGAGGCTGTAGCTGCAGCCCCTGATGAGAGCTGGGTCTGGCACAGGAGCTCAGCATGCCATCCCCGCACAGCACTTGTGCACAGGGGCCAGGACACTTCTTTTACTCCAGAGAGCGAGAGGGGGGGTTGCAGAAACTCTGAGGTGCTGCTGTCAGGGGTCTGCTTTCTGGCCAGGGGCCTGCAGCCCCCGGTTGCCAGCTGCATGCAGTCCTCAGCGCCGTGGGCATGTGGCCTGGCAGAGCCGGGGCTTCGTCGGGCTCTGGAGGGGTTGCGCTGGAGTCACAGCTTCGAGCTTCTCTTCCCAGCCTGGGCCTGGCAGGATGCAAAGCCCAAAGAGGAGGGGGGAACAGGGGGTGAATAGCCGGTGCTGCGCTTTCCACGCCAACAAACGAGGATTTCCACCCTCGTAGGCTCGGTGAGGTGCTGGGGTGCAGCCGTGTGCCCCAGGGCGGCAGTTGTGGGTGCAGGCTGGGAGTGTGACCGGGGCTGGGTGGGGATGTGTGTGTCTGCGTGTGTGACCATCACTGTCTTCCATTGCAGAGTCCTCTGCAAATTTGCCTTCAGCCTTTCTCAGGACTGGGAGCTGCCAGTAAAGAGGGAGGTGAGTAGGTGCCATCTCTCAGTCTCTTTCTCAGCCGGGGGCTTTTGCTTACTGCCGCCCCCTCCCAGCTTTGTGCTCCAGCCCATCCTCTGCCTCCTCTGGAGCCGGGACCGGAGGCTGTGGATGGGGCCGCTTTCCCTGCCGGGGCAGGCCGGGCGTGGGAGCTGCGTGGCCGTGCTGGCAGAGGGTGCTGCCTGCCCCTGCCCAGCTGGGGCAGAGGGAAATGGTGGGTCCCTCCCTGCCCCGGTGCTCCCCAAACCGCAGGGCCTCTCCCCGTTCCAGCTGCGCCGAGGTGGGAAGCACAGAGCATGGGCTCTGCCTGCAGACGCAACCTCCCCATCTCTGGGTGTGGTGAACTGACCCAGCTCTCTGTGTCGTCCTACAGGAGAAGGAGAAGCAGCCACTGAAGGAGGGGGTGCAGGACATGCTTGTGAAGCACCATCTCTTCAGCTGGGACATAGATGGGTGACCCCCACCCCGCCCCATCCTGGGGAACCTTCTCAATGGCGCACACTCCTCTCCCCCCACCCTCACCGTGTCTCACCCCCTCCCCTGCCCCATGCCACCCACTTGTATCTGTGACAAAATCCCCCTCGGGGGGCTGCCCGGCCACCTGGGACGGACAGCAGCAGTGCTGAGAGGCCAAGCTGCAGACCCGAGGGAGGTGACGGTCGAGGGTGATGCCGCAAAGCGACAAGTGTGTTCAGGCCACAAAAACAAGTCCCCCCTCCCACCCTTCCCCCATCTCTGCCACCCCTATCTTCTGCTTGCCTCCGCCCTGCCTCCCCCCCACCAGTGCCTGGGGGAGCAGCCTGGCCCGGAGCCCCTCGTGCCCTGCCCTGGTTGGGTGAGCGTGCCTGCAGCTGTAGCTGCGGGGAAGCGGCAGCCCTTGCGCGGCGGCTCGGAGCTGGTGCGTTGGCAGGTGGCTCCGCGGGTGGAATCGGGATGGTGAGAGACTGGCTGCCGCACAGGAGCGGGGACAGCACAGCCCCCCGTGCCAGCCGAGGGCTCGCCTCTGTTGTGGGGAGGGGGTGGCAAAGCCTGAAGCACTTGGACAAGTTCCTCTGACCCGGGGCTGGGAAGGGGGAACCGGCGCCAGCCTCGTCCCTCCTCCCTGGTGCTGGCGCGTGGGGTGTTGGCAAGAGGTGCCCAACTGCACCGGCGTGTTACCGCTGTAACAGCCTTAGGGGATGGGCCTTGTCTCCTCTGGGAGCAGACAAAAACCACCCCTCCCCTCAAGAGTGTTTCATGCTGTCATTTTAGTCTCTAGATGATTTTTACTGTTAACCAAAAAGCTGTAAATGACCTCTGAGAACATGTATATTTTGGCACCGCTGTAGCTCAGGATGGGTTCAGGTGGAGCTGGCTCAGGGAGACCAAGGCGTCCTCCTGGCCCTGCGGTGGTAGCCGGGACGCAGGTCAGGAGCGGAGAATCGCTGCTTTGTGGTGGTGGCTCTGGGTATGGAGTCTGTGACTTTCTACTGAAAGCGCTTGTCTGGGAGCACAAACTACTCGTGAAATGACACTAGATTCTTACTTTCCTTTATTCAGTGGGTTTGTAAATAAACTGCATCTTGGGCGAGCGCTGGCCTTTGGCTTTGTTTCTTGACAGGGCCTGGAGTAGATTCAGTTCTTAATTTCTGCCAGCTGGTATTTATGACCCCATTTCTGCACTGGCGTTGAGCTGGGGGCTCTGCTCGAGCTGCGCTGGCGCGGCGCAGGCTCTTCGCTGCCCTCCCTGAAGCGCAGCTCCGCAGCGGAGCCCCAGGAGGCCCCGACAAGCAAGAAATACTCGAAGGGATGCAGGGACTGGGCAAGGGGGGGGGGGTCCCTTCGCGAGGGGAGAGGGGCTGGCTGGTGGCGGGCAGCAGTGGTGTCTGCGCATGAACAAGCTTCTCCAGAAAAAGCAGGTGGAGTCTGTTCTGCAAAGTGCGACAGTAACAGGCCCCGGGAGAACCGTGTTCAGAAGCTCATGGGAGGGTGGAAATGGCAGCGTATTTACTGATGTGAAAGTTGGTGCTCTCAGTCAAAGTAATTCCAGTTCGGCGCCTAGCTGAGGAAGGCTGCAGTGTCGCCTCGCCGCCGTAACCGCTGGGTCCAGACCAGCCTCCTGGGCTGTGGGAGGCTGTAAAAGCTGCCCGTGCTTCTCCTACCCAAAGACCTACTTCTGCTTGTAGGTAATTTCCATACGCAGAGGGAATCTCCCTGCAGCCGAGAAGGGATGAGGCACCACCACTCAAGCTTCTTTTTTTTCAGGTTTGAGAAAGACCCGGAGGGATCACCCACTCTTAGCTGGAAAAGGCAGAGTGGCCCCAAGCCCTCCCACCAGCATAGCAGAGAAGTTTCTGAGCACGTGGCTGTTTGGAATTTTTTTAATAAAATGGATTTTTTTCAAATATTTGTAACTGAAAAAATAATTCAATTTAAAGATCCATTCTCTCCCCCTTTAACTTGTCACTTTTATCCTTTTCCAGTTGAATACTCGCTCTGGATCCGATGCCCCAACACCATCCGTCTCAGACGGTGCTGATCGCCCCTCGCTGTTTGCTGCATAGTGGAAGGGAGAGTGCTTGCTAGTCAAATACACGTTACAAACAAGTAGTGGTTACAGCAGAAAGATTCAGGATTACATTCAAGGTAGAGGCAGAACATCAGACTTCGTTTTTCCCAACGGGTGCAAAAATGTACGTCCGGGGGAATACCTCTTCCAACAAAGAACTATTGAACTATTATTCAAACAAATAATAGTAAGGAAGCAGAGGACTGGGCTGGCCTGATTGGGGGAAAGACTTTCTAGTATTTCCTGGGATGAGGCACCATCTTCCCCTCCCTCTGCCCCCAGGCACTGGGTTAGCGCTCGCTCTCCTGGCAGAAGCCCCTTGTGCAGAGGGGCTCTGGCAGGTTGGCTGGGTTCCTCAGGAGGTGAGGCTCATGGTTCTGTGTCATCTGCGCTCCTTGAGTACTCTTCAGCCCATCAGCCAATTTGAAGTATGTTGGGCAAAGTCAGGGTAATTAGAAGTCCTACAAAGTTTCACAAACGAAGGTGGATGGGTGAAGGTGAAAGGGAGCAGCTGGGAGCAACCCTGGGCAAGGGCTACATCAGTGATGGCATCTCTCTGCCACCACCGAGTGGGGTACCTGGCCCCATGCAAGGAAACCATGGCTGTGCCAGGCCAGGGCTGCAGGCAGAGTGGTCCCACCTTCTTCTAGGAGCTCACTGCACTTGGATAATTTAATTCTTTATTTACTGGTTGCATCTTTGTAATTATCTCTACAAAAGAAATCGCACAGCTGGTTTTTGTGGGGGCTGCTGCTTACTGGGGGCTAAAAGAAGCTGATTTTGCTTGAGTTTGACAAACAGGCAGCCTCACTTTTCCCCCTTAGCATATGAAAGATCTTCCCG